>Ga0222718_10000249_pt1 | contig 58125 bp, 85 predicted proteins | sample C33_27DmetaG_FD_165045 | JGI IMG/M metagenome (GOLD analysis project Ga0222718, IMG submission 165045) | Estuarine water microbial communities from San Francisco Bay, California, United States - C33_27D | ecosystem: Environmental > Aquatic > Marine > Unclassified | place: USA: California... | reverse complement strand
ATCACAACAACAAATTTACAGTATAATAAATAACAATACTAAAGGGGCCATAGTTAAAGACCGTTCGCAATTCGCATATTATGATAAATAATATGTATGAACAACGGAAAATACAATACAGAGAAGTATAAAAAACTACAGGCTCAAAAGACTGATAGACAGTATGGAGAGTTAAAGGAGCATACTAAGGTATGTAAGTGTTGCGGTAAAGATTTTATCTTTGAGGGTAGAATAAAAACCAAAGCATACGAGAGAAAGTTGTACTGTAGTAGGAGTTGTGCTAATAACCGTCAGGAATGGTGGGATAAAAACGCAACAAACTACAGGACTATTGCCTTTCAAGACTGGAAGAAGGAATGTGCAATATGCGGATTCGATAAGATTGTGGCAGTACATCATATAGATGAAGACCACAGTAATAACAACCGTGAAAACCTTATTCCACTATGTCCTAATCATCATGAGATGTTACATAGTAAAAAGTACAAAGATGAAGTTAATAAACTTATAGGGGAATTGGTGAAATGGGATCACGGCTCCCTTGCACGGAGCAGTTAAGAGTTCGACTCTCTTATTCTCCACCAAGGCTCCACCAAGGATTAATATGGAATTTAACATTTTATTTTGGCTAATGACTAAACACATAGTTGCAGATTACTATATGCAATACCCATGGATGTTTAAGTATAAAGGAAAGTACGGACATCCAGGCGGCGTAGCACATGCAGGCCTTCATGGTTTATTCACTTTGATTATATTATTAAATTTCACAAGTCCTTTGGTTGCATTTTTATTATCGTTCATTGACTTTGTTTTACATTATCATATAGACTATGCTAAAAACAAGGCATGGGACAAATATAATGTATTACCATCTGATCAAAAGTATTGGGTAATACATGGCACTGATCAATTAGCACATGGCATGACTTATTTTTTAATTGTACATTTATTGGCTCACGGACATGTTTAACAAGTTAGTCGAATATATAGAGAACACAGACCTTACTATACTTGAAGGTGCGACACCAGAGTTTGAGCCACATCAATACACAGTTTTAGAACTAAAAGATGTGTTGACTGATCGCGAAATTGCTTATGCAAAAGAGTTATTTGATGATCCTTATACTAAAAAATATGATGTGTACGCACATCCACCAGAAACGCATAAAATTCAAAGAGTAAGAGCAGACTTATACGATAGCCATAATATCAGTATAGAATTACAAAAAACAATTGAACCTATTGTGAAAAAATTTAATCTAGAATGTCTAGGTTTACCAAATGTCAGCATGTGGAAAGATAGTCCAGGCTTTTTCCTGTGGCCACATTGTGATCAAAAAGTGTTACATGTAACTATGCAAATATATTTAGATGACGAGTGTAATGAAAAATGCGGAACAACATTTTTAAAACCAGTACTAGGTGTAGAGCACGGCGAAGAGTTATTGACTACTCCATATAAGAAAGGCCATGGTTACATTCTTTTAAACACAAATAAAGAAATGCATGGCATGATGACTAAAGTTGCAGAAGGCGAAACAAGATCCAGTTTGTATGTAGTGTACGATAAAATATAGGTAATTAATAGTATGACAAGCAAAACTCAAATGACAAAAAAGCAATTAATTGATGCATTGTCTACTGCTGAGCAACGCATAACAGAATTAGAAAAAACTGTAGAAACATTAGAAGCAGAAAAAGTTCATATTGGTGCTAAGTTGTTAGATGAGGAACAATCAAATATGGTTAATATTCTCAAATCAAAAATAGAAGAGTTAGAAAAACAAAACAAGGTAGATGAAAGATAACCTAGTTAACCTAACTGCTTATAGAGAAAAACTTCAAAAAGCAGAAGAAGTAGAAAATAACTTGCTGTTTGAAGAAACAATAGACGATGTTGTTAGAGACTTAACAAAGTTTATGGTACATCTAGGCATGGATTTAGATGTAGATATAACACACGAAAGTTTTGCTGTTTATTGTAGTAGTGCCGCAGGGTATTATAAAAAAGCATTAAGAGTTGCGTATGGTCTAGAGGAATATAATTCAGATACATTAGATTCAGATAAAAGCATATGGCAACTTATAGAGGATATTAACAACAATGATGAGTAATAAACAAATAGAAGAATTTATTTCTCACCTGAATGATAAACTTTTTGATGCAGAAGAAGAATATAATGTATCTAGAGCGGAAATATTGTCTATTGTATTAGCAGTAGCACTAGGCGGTATAAGAGCAGAAGCAAAAATATCAGGTGACATAAAAGGTATTGAAAAAGACTTAGCATCAATGGGCATAATATTTGATCGCATAGAATTTATCGAAGATGAATTTGATATACCAACAGATGGAACAATACACTAGGATAAAATATGAAAGAACTTTGGACAGAAAAATATAGACCTTCAAGCATTGAAACTTATGTTTTCAGAGATGATGAATAAAAACGAACAAACAAATTTAAAAAAGTTAATACTAGATTATAATAGAAAACCTGTGCTGTCACCTGCATTTGATAAACTGTTAGACAGTTACATCAAAAGCGGAAAGTATATGTCAGTTGAAAAACTTCAAGTACTGAGAAATGATATTGTACAGAATTTAGTTTCCTATGCAAACAAATATAAAATTAGCAATGTGTGTATAGGATTAAGCGGAGGCATTGATAGTGCCTTAACAGCAAGTTTATTTAGAGATGCAGGCTATCATGTTATTGGTGTAACAATGCCTATAAATCAAATAGAAGACGAAACAGATAGAGGTGTCGAAACAGCAAAGGCACTAGGCATAGACCACAGACACATAGACTTAACAGAAGCCTATGAAGATATACTCAAACAACAGTTTAAACTAGATGCTAGTTTAATCAGCAATGATTATGCTAGTAAGATTAGAAAAGGAAACATTCGAGCCAGATTGCGTATGATTACATTATACAATCTTGCTGGTGCGAGTCAAGGCTTTGTAGCAAGTACTGATAATTTTTCAGAACTGGCCGCCGGGTTTTGGACACTACACGGAGACGTGGGCGACGTATCGCCAATCCAATCATTAAGTAAGAGTTGGGAAGTTCCTGCTCTTGCCGAAATGCAAGGAGTACCCGATAGTGTCGTATTTGCTGTTCCCACAGATGGACTAGGAATTTCTAGTTCAGACGAAGAACAGTTCGGGTTCAGTTACTTGGAGTTTGATTTAGCATTATTCAAGTTACTGGAAAATATTGACGGAGTGGAGTTCGAAAATACCATATCAGATATTGCCGGATTCAAAGATGTTAAGGACAAATTAATAGTAGAAGAAGTCGCTAGTAGAATTAGAGGCACAACATACAAAAGATTCAATCCTTATAATCTAACACATACGTTTGAAAAAGATCGATATGATCTACTAGATAAACTAGATAACCAATTGAGGAGATAAACCATGGAAAATTCAATCATAGGTATAGTTGTTGTAGTAGCGATTGTTGGATTTGTTGTTTACCAATCATTCTTTAAAAAGGATGACGTAGTAGAAAGCAAACCTGCACCTGCTCCTGCACCAGCACCGGCACCAAGTGCGCCTGCTAAACCTAAAGTTCCAACTGCGGCAGAACTTAATAAAAAGACTAAAGCAGAATTAGAACTATTAGCAAGAGAAAATGGTGTTGAATTAGATTTGCGTAAGAAAAAAGCAGACCTAGTGAAAGAAGCCAGAGCATCTTTCAAGTAAGCAATACAAGGACCAAGTATTCACTAAAAGGCCTTTCGGGGCCTTTTTTCTTAACCAACAAACCAATCGATGTGTAAATAATATTGCTGTCAAAAAGGCGACAGGCACACCCAGGGAAACCTGCCAAATCCGGATATTCTTCCGTAGTGTTCACGAAAAGAAAGCCTCTTTATAATTACATTTAAGGAGAAAAATTATGACTGACAAATCTGTCACAGAAAACCAAATCACACGAGCAAAGATAATAAGTGAAAGTCTTTATACTATGCTAGAGCAATACAGTTTTATGGATTTAACTGAATCGTTTCTTGATGCTAATAAAACAATGGATGTGCTAGTAGAAGCAAGAAAACTCCATGATATTTTAGAAAATTTATATGACGATCAGGTTATAGATAAAATTAACAAGGACGACGATGGTTGCTGGGCACCACCAGATATTCCTGGAGGCTGGACAGAGATTGGTCCAGGTATAGAGACTCGCGGTGTTTCGCTTAGAGACATTTTAAAGAAAAAAGGAGGCAAGAGATGAGTGATTATTTCAACGGCAAATCCGACATATTAGAAAGCATAGCAAAAATTCAAAGTGATCTTGGTGTATTGCATTATCAAATCAGAAATTGGAAGATTGATCAAGGAGATTTATACTTGGACTCGCCAACTGTGGAAAACAGTGAATTTCTTAATATGTCAATGACTGATTCTTTAAAAAGAAAACCTGATACTGAATAGCGATAAATACTGCTATGCTAAACTTATATCTGTGTCAGCCTAACTTTAGATTTGGTATTGCCGGCAAAACTGGTTACTGGATTCCCTACAGCATTGGCTGTCTGTGGAGTTATGCTAGTCAGTTTGATGATATAAAAGAAAATGTAGATCTCAAGGATATAATATTCCGCAGAGAAAATGTAGATACTCTAGTTGATCGCTTAGAAGACCCAGACATAATAGCATTCAGTTGCTACATGTGGAACTGGGAGTGGAGCAAAGCAGTTGCTCAACGTGTCAAAGAACGTTATCCTAAATGCAAAATAATATTTGGTGGTCCACAAGTAACTGATAGACCAGAGGAAGAACAGTTCTTTAAACATCACCCTTATGTTGACGCAATCAGTTTAGCAGAAGGCGAACAAAGTTTTACAGATATATTACGCAATCTAATCAACGGCAAACTGATAGAGAAAATATATAACTATCCAAGACTAACAGAACTAGACATACCAAGTCCTTACTTAACAGGTGTGTTTGAAAAAATTATAGCAGACAATCCAGGCGTACTGTGGAATGGCACATTAGAAACTAATCGTGGCTGTCCGTTTGCTTGTACATTCTGTGATTGGGGTGGCTTAACTTACAGCAAACTTAAAAAGTTTCCAGAAGAAAAAGTGCTACAAGAACTTCACTGGATGGCACACAACAAAATGGATTACGTTACAATAGCAGACGCGAACTTTGGTGTGTTCACTGATCGCGACATGAAGTTCACTGAAGAACTTGTGGCCCTACAAAAAGAGTTTGGTTATCCACAAGTAGTAGATGCCACATGGTACAAGAACAGTTCAGAAGAGATAATGGAAATTGTTAAGAAGTTTATCAGCAGTGGCTTTAACAGAGGACTAACTCTAAGTGTACAAAGTATGGACATGGATGTATTGGAAGAAATCAAACGACGCAACATGGAGTTTAGTAATCTCAAACACATATTTGATATATGTAATAGAGAACAGATACCTAGTTACACAGAACTCATACTAGGCTTACCCAAAGAAACATTTGAAAGTTGGAGCAAAGGTTTGTGTGACGTAATCGAAATGGGTCAGCACAATGCTATTGAAAGTTGGTTAGCACAGTTACTAGAGAACGCACACCTTAACACACCTGAGCAAAGAGCAGAACATGAGATAGACACGATAGTTGTGAAAGATTATATATCAGGCTTTGAGGAAGAAGATGGCATCAGCGAAAGTGTCACGTTAGTCCGCGGAACTAAGGACATGCCGATGCCTAAGTTTATAGACAGTTGGATGTATGCTTGGATGATTAATAATTTTCACAACTACGGCTGGACACAAATACTAAGTAGGTTCCTACGCAAGTACAAAGATATGAGTTATTTTGAGTTTTATAATAGATTGTGGGTACTCATACAAGAAGACGATGGATATGTCAAACAACTTTTTGATACAGCAAAAGCACAACTCACAGAATACTTAGAAACAGGCATAGCAGACGGCTTTAGTGGTCATACACTTATGTGGTCAGCACAAAGTGACTTTCATAAACAACCATTAAAGATATTAGAATTTGTAGATAAGTCTTTCAGTGAAGAATGGTTAGACATTCCTAAAAAATATTACTCACCTCTTATGAAGGCTCAGACTTTCTTTGTGAGTCACTACCAATTTGAGTACCCGATGAATATGATTTTTGATTACAACTTTATAGAATACATCAATAATGATGTAGAGTTAGTAAAAGACAAAACAGAATACACAATTGATCTAATCATGCCCTGCGACAGTGAAGAAGAATACATGGATAGAATGTATTACAAAAGAAGACAAGGTTGGGGCAAAGTTCTTTTTTCGACTTAAAACACCATAAAACTTAACTGATGTTTTAATAAATGATAAATATTCGTTGGAAGATCATTGGTCTCTTCCACAACAGGACGGTTGATTGGTTGTCGGTTGTAGTGGTATGTATTCACTGTAGATCTCATTGCGAAGATACAACAAAACGAAATCACAAAAGTTAAGGAACTTTAACCCCTGAGCATGGTTCGTAAGAACATGTGAACGACTAGTGCTAATTGTAATTTAGACTAGGAGAAAAAATGACAACAGATACAATTAAAAGTTTTGTTTCTGATACCTTTACAAATTTACCAACATTCTTTGAAGACTTCAAAGAGAAGTATTGTCCAGACGGACAGACGTGCAACGATATTGCAACGTTTGGAGGCTTAGCCTTTATGGTCTGGTTTATGTACCTCGCTATGGAACCTATCTTAAGATTCTAAAGTAAATACTCTTGCCCAGAGCAAAGGTTTATTAACAGAAACATTAAGGCCTCGCTTCTGCGGGGCCTTTCTTTATATAAGCAGAATGCCTATAATAAATCCAATGTTGAGTCCTATTGAACAGACAAGCAACATATCCTTCTTAAAAGAATAAGGTACCAGTTCAGTTATCATTTGAATTACTCCTACAGTAATATTGTTATTTATCGATAAATAGTAACATAATTAGGTAGGAGTAATTATGAACAATGAAAACAAACTTATCTCTGACAATCTGGAAGAGATATCACAAGCCAAAGTAATGGCAAGACTGGCAGGACGTAGTTATCTTGATCCAGATGACCCTGAAAGACAAAAGAAAAGACCTCCTGGATTTGGTAAAAAGAATCCTGTGTTTGTTTCTGTTGAAAATGCCCAAGCATGGGTATATTATGGTACAGGTAAAATAGTTGTAGCATGTAGAGGAACAGAGCCAACTCAGTTTGCTGATGTTCTAGCAGACTTAAAAACTATTCCTGTGAGACACGACAGAAATGGTATGGTCCATTCAGGCTTCTGGGAAGAGGCTAACAAAGTCTATCCAGGAATATTAGAGGCAGTTAAAGCCGGAAGAAAAAACAATGAAAAAGTATATGTGTGCGGACACAGTTTAGGTGGTGCTATGGCAGTATTAGTTGCAGAAATGCTATGTCATGACAAGATACCAGTTGAAGAACTTAGAACTTTTGGGCAACCAAGAGTAGGAACTAGAAAGTTTAGACGACATTTAGAAGGTTGTAAAATAGGTTCATACCACAGATATGTTAATAACAATGATATAGTACCAAGAGTACCACCAGCATTGTTTGGATTTGTACACGGCGGTAAACTTATGTATATCAACAGTTATGGTAATATCAGAAACTTAACCATGTGGCAGAGAATAAAAGATGGTTGGAGAGGCTTTTGGGCCGCATGTAAACAGTTTAAGTTCTTTGATTTTGTAGCAGACCACGGTATGCCACATTATATTCAGCATGTAGATAACCTAGATGAAGAGTCTCCACAGGGTAAGTAGATAAATACTATTACAAATAGGAGATCACAATGGACAAACTTAAAGGTTGGATATTTGACAGAACAGCAGAGAGAACAAGTTGGGACGGAGCAGTCCTAATCGGTGGTGGTATTGTAATGATATTAGTACCAACAACATTAATAGGTTGGGGCATGATTGCATATGGTGCCTGGACCATTTGGAAAAAAGAGGATTAATAATGAGTCACTATACATTAGCAACGCCATTAGATACATGGCAAAAAATTAGAGACGATATGGTTGCAAAAGGAGTTGACCCTGATGTAGCATTAGCGGCCGCTAAAGAAACACCAGCGGCAACTGGCAACACACCTGTAGACGAAACAGTTTATAAGTGCATCTTTTGTAGAGATGTATCAGGAACAATTACTCAATACTTTGAGCACATTGAAGACGAGACGTTGCACAAAGCAACAGGCTACGATGCTAGTACATTAGTTGTATCAGATCTAACCAGAGAAGAAATAGAAGCCTTAGACGCAACGTACTAAGATGAACTATAAAGAAGTCATAGAAGCCTTACACAAAAAAAGGCTAGACGCAGAAGCCGGTGGCGGCGGAGGCGGTGCTGGAGCAGGCGGTGGAGCCGCAGGTGGCTCTGGTGGTGCATCTGCTGGTGGTAGTGCAACAGGTTCAAGTGGAGACGGTGGGTCTGCAGATGGTGGTAGTGCAGGAGATAGTGCTACCTCTTCCGCTGACTCCACTTCTTCATCAGAACCAACTACAGCACGAGGCGGTTTCTTTGTAGGCTATGGCGGTTACTGGAGTCCTCCAGGTAAAAAGAAAAAGAAGAAAAAGAAGAAAGCAAAAGTAGGTACAGTCAAAGACGGTATCTATGAAGGTGATGTAATTGATGCCAAAGACAAGTTTAAGCAAAAGCAAACAAAAGGCGATATTTTTAATATACATATCTACACAACAGATGCAACTGGTAAATCAGATTGGGTCAGACCATTTAGATTTAGAGATCAATACGAAGTAAGCAGAAATATTCAATCTCAGTTAAATGCAGGTGTTAAACCCGAGCACATCAAAGTAGAATTTAATGGTAAGTTTATTAATATGCCTGAGTTTGGTATAACAGAAAGTATTAATAATTTACAAGAGCAACCCGACACAAAAGTATTAGAAGATAAACTTTACAAATTAGAAGGTGCTTTAGGTATGGCTAGACGAACTACTAAGGATATTAAATATGTTGATACACATGTAGAAATAGTTAGTAAACTTAGTGGCATTGCCGAAGATGTTGGTTTAGAACTAGATGAATATCAACAACGCAAAGTATACGAAGCAAAGAATAATTTAGAAAGCGAAATATATCAATTAGAAGAAGTATTCGAAGACGCAATTCGCGATATACAAAATCAAATAGACGAACTAGAATACGAAGATTAGTTCTTGACAATCCCCCGATAACAATGTATAATATTACTTTTATGGAGTAATCTTATGGCCACACATGCAATGATAGACATAGAAACACTTGGCACTGAGCCTGATTGTGTTGTGCTGTCTGTGGGTGCTGTAAAGTTTGATCCGTATAAATTAACAGACCCACATGCAAAAACACTATGGCGTCCAAGTGCTGACGAACAAATGGATGCTGATAGAAGTGTGTTAGAAAGCACATTGCAATGGTGGGCAGGACAACCTCAACACATACAAGATGAAGCATTCACAGAAGACAACAGAATACCACTCGATCAATTCTTCAAAGAACTTAATAAATATTTAGTAGGCGTAGATAAAGTATGGTGCCAAGGACCACAATTTGATATGGTAATATTAGAAAATTTATACAAGCAGTTTGATCATCACATGAACTGGGCCTTCTGGCAAGTAATGGATTGCAGAACAATATTTAATATGATGCCTGTTGATCCTCGTAAAGCCATACAACAAAATCTCCATAGTGCAGACGAAGACGCATACTATCAAGCAGTATGTGTACAAGGTGTTTATCAACACTGGTCTATAGAGGGAAGATGATATTCTTACTTGCCAAAAAAGATTATCCTGCTCCTAAACATTTAACTATCTGCTACCAGGATGACGATGTGTGTTTATATATTGACCAATTTTGGGAAAAAACATCTACTGGATTCTACAAAGGTTACGATTACGAGTATGTTAAAATAGATATAGTAGACGGTGTTATTGATATATCAATGCCATTTTATCATCAAAGTAGAACCTACTACAATAACAGCACAGGATTATTAGTAACAAATTATTATGCATCATATGAAGACAATGATGATTGTAGCATAGATCATTTTAGATATGATGGGCAATCTCATTTCACTGAATCTGTTATACCAGATTACGGTTATAATGATGTGACATTTGAAAGTGCCGGAGATATTATAGAAGAAGAAATATATAAAAGGATTGATTCTGCTCTTTCTAAATATAATAAAAATATATTATATTTTAGTGGCGGATTAGATACTGCTGTGGTGTTAGCAGTTATTAAAAAATATAAGTTTCCAATTTCAGTAAACTTTTCCACTAATGGTTTTGAAATTCCTCAACTAGTTAATATGAGTATGTCAGCATTGCGAACACCTTTATATAATCTTTTTCTTAGTAAGTACGAGTGCTACAAAGAATGTATTGTAACAGAACCGTTTACTGGATTGTTCACAGGTTTTTCGGGTGGTATGGAAACATTGAGGTTTCCATCGCATATGAGAGCATTGTATAATTGTTATGGTATGGACTATGATGATGTTATTGATCAATATGATGATGCCTATCTAACCAACTTCCATATTAGCGAATACATATATGACTGGGAGTGGTACCAAGGTGGCGATCTTGCAACAGCAAAAAAGATCATTCTAAATCAATTATTACACAATAAAGAAATATTACCAATAGATCATCATATTATGTTGGTACCTTGGCGTATTCCTCAAGTACCGCAATTAATGTTAGGTATGTCTATGAAAGACTTGACAGAACATACTTTTCATAGTACACTACACAAAGTTATTATTGAGAACACATTCCCTGATATAATCAAATTGGTTCCAGAAAGAAAATACGATACAATAAATAAAAATGGTAGAGCATTTACCAGAGGCCGTAGAAGGCTTGGTAATAAAAACTAGGAGAGCAAATGAATTTTATACCTTATGTAGTTGAAAAAGTAGCAGGTGGAGAACGTAGTTACGATATCTACAGCAGATTATTGAAAGAAAGAATTGTATTTTTAAATGGTGAAGTAAACGATCAGGTATCAAATAGTATTTGTGCCCAACTCCTTTTTCTAGAAGCAGAAGATAGTTCAGAAGACATCAACTTTTATATTAATTCACCAGGTGGCGTAGTTACTGCTGGTATGGCAATGTATGACACAATGCAATATATCAAACCAGATGTGTCAACTATTGTTATGGGGCAGGCATGTAGCATGGGCAGTCTACTTGCAACAGCAGGAGCACCTGGCAAAAGATTTATGCTACCAAAAGCAAGACACATGATACACCAACCAAGTGGTGGTGCAAGAGGACAGCAATCAGATATTGAAATTGCCGCACAAGAAATACGCAGAATGCGAAAAGAATTAACTGAAATCTATGTTAAACACAATAGCAAAGGAAAGACATTTGAAGAAGTTAATGCTGACATAGAACGTGACAATTTTATGACAGCCAATGAGGCATTAGAGTACGGGTTAATAGACGAGATTGTTGATAAACGTCCATAGTAAAACAGATAAATATCTGTATGGATCAATTAAAAGAATTTAAACCTCGCGTCTATACACCTAAAAAAGTAAACAAAGAAGGCTACGACGAAGACGGCGTACTTCACGATAAGTGCGGTACACCTGATTGTTGTCAGTCTTGTGATACTGCCGAGGAGCAGGGCAATGACAAAACCATCGATTGATTTAACATTTCTAAAATACAATAGTAACATTACTGATTCAGATGTATTTGACAATTTTTTATCATTAGGCTTTAGTCAAGCAAACGAAAGTGTAGAAGATGTATCAGCATGGCATACTGCCGGCGGTGTTATATTATATGTAAAGTCTGTATTCAATACTCCTAGTGGAATTTATGGTTTAGGATTTTTTAGTGACGAACCTGATGGGTTTCAAGAATTAGAAGATCCAAACGGATTTTCTTTAACAGTAGCAGGTGAACATGCAATGGAATCTTATTTAAACGATTCATTTGACAGAAAAAATACTGTGAGATCTGCTAGTGAATTAATTAATTTTTATGGGTTAGTATATAATACGCCTAATCTCAAAGAGACCATTGATTTTTATATGGCTAATTGGAATTGGCAAATACTGGAAGAAGAAGATAATTATGTTCTTTTAACAAGTCCTAACAATAGAAGTATTATAAAGTTCGTTGAGGCAGAAAAAAATGCAATACAGACGGCGTATGTAGGCGTAAGGGATATAAAACACCTCAGATCTAAACTGTCTTTTGAAGATTATAATATAGTGAATCCTGGTAAATCAAAATTAAATAACTATAGATTGCCGGCAGGCTTTACTGAAAGTATAATTAATAATTATCAACTCTCTATTGGTGGCAGAAATCAAAACTTTGCAATTGAATTTTGTGTTAAAAATGCATTGCCAAACTTGGATTTTATTTTTAGTCAACGTTTTGCATTCAACACATTGAGCCAAACAAATTATGAAAAATTCTACAAAACCCCTGAACAAGATCTACTCTGACGAAGAGAGTAATATTATATTTGGTAAACTCAATGCTACATTAGAGGAAAGAACTCATGGAATGATATCACTATGGGAGTCCTTTAAGTACAAGGCACCTATAAATAATAAAGCACATCATAAATTATCTAGAGAGTTTGTTTTAAAAGAAAAATTAAAGATATACGATGTAATGATTAGAGGTAGACAAATAGGGTTTAAGGATAAAATGTATTTCACTAAGTATCTTTTAAAAGTAAAAAATGTTTAACGATTTTAGCAAATATAACGAAGAAGAACTACTTAATCACATAGACCAGTTGTCTACAAAATTACTTAGTGCAAACCCAAACTATCCGGCCTATAGGCAATTAGAAGAATATTTAAATGAAGCAAGATTTGAATACAGAGAAAGAATTCAACTTGCAATGGCAAAAAAAGATATAGATGAAGGGCCAGTAGAAATAACAATTGGTGAAGGCGAAATGGAAGTACAACCTGATCCTGTTCCTGAAGAAGTAAAAGAAGAACTTAAAGCAAAAGCAATGATAAAACTATTAGCACAACATTATGTTTATAACAACAAGAAATAACTATACCACAATAACAAAAGATATATATTTGATAAAAGTATTATCTAGCACAGAAGATACTATGTTCTCGTTAGATGTAATACCATACACTATTAATATAGAATTCACACTACTACCAGAAGACGGATTTAAAGAAAAAGAAGTTTCGTTTTATCATTCATTAAATTATCACAAAATGAATTTTATGCTAGAAGCAGTATTTGATAATGCATTGGTATTTGATCCAAGCGGTGCTAACTTTGTATTAAAGAACTGTATGGATGTAGATAATCCATTAGTGTATATACCTAGCACAGGAGATGCATGTTTAAATGTAATTTTACACTCTAAGTTTAATGCAATCACAGAGCATTGTTATATAGGTAATGTAGAAATCATTGACTTAAGAACAAAAACCAGTTATACTTACACAGATGATGAGTTAAATTATGAATATTTGCCAAGCATGGATTCAATGATAGATGGTATAAAGTTTAATGAGATACCATGGTGGTTTAGAGATGATATTTCCACATACGATGGTAGTGCAAAAGACCAAGAAGAGTATGATAATTTTATGGAAAACCATTTTGAAAATACACAACATCACGTAACAGAACCATTTATAAAAATAGAAGAAAAAGTTAGAACTATATTAAATCCAGAATCAAAAGACACAGGCGAAATTATTAACTTAGATGAATACAAAAAGAAATCATGGAAACCAAAGATCGTTTAGATAAATTTAGTAGAAGTCAAAACTGCGAAAACACTGGCATTGAATTGCTATATAATAATAAAGTGTTGGATGGTATAGACTTTGTATCTACAAATGATATAAACTCTTATAATAGTAATTGCAGTGAACTAGGAATGGATGCATTGCAACTGTTAGCCAATATGGGCATTGATGTAGATACATTCCATAGCAGTATGCAATCGCAATGGATGATACCAGATCATTACAAAGAAATAGACATTGACCAATATGTTGTCCATAAACTACCCCCCAACCCTACCCAAGAACAAATAAATAGAGTAGTAGAAGAATTAGAACTATATAGGTCCAGGAACCTGTATCCTATACTCAAGGCATTGATATATATTATTGATACCATGCGAAAACATGAGATTGTATGGGGTGTAGGAAGAGGCAGTAGTGTAGCCAGTTATGTATTATATTTAATTGGAATACACAAGGTTGATAGCCTTAAATATAACTTAGACATTAAGGAATTTTTAAAAGATGAGTAAGCATATAACAAGCAAAGGAAGAGTAATAGACATGGAATCTGTTATTGCTCAGCAAGGCGAATCTCCTGCAATCGGTAACATGAGTGTAAATGGTAAAGGTGACTTATTAGGCCCAGGCGGCAAAATAATTAAAACAGCAGATCAAAGAGCAAGAGACCATTATAAAAATGTCGATGGTTCCGAATCAGGACAAGTAAGTATTAAAAATGCTCAGCCATCTTTTGGCGGTGTAAATGCTACTCCTTCCGATCTATCACCAGAAGTCAAAACTGCCGCAACAGCAAAAGCAGAATCAAAAGTTGCACCAGACCCAGTTGTTAAACAAGAACCTGTAAAAGAAGAAGTTAAGATGCAAGAAGAAAAGGATGTTGAAGAACTTACCAAAACACAGGTTGCAAAATCAAAAGCACAGGCACAAAGTAAAGAACCAATAGGGTATAAGGAGGTGGAATTGCCCAATGGAGATATAGAAATGGTGCCGTTATTTGAAGACGACTGGGAAGAAGATGACTAGATTAAAAGCAATAGGTGACAACCTTTTATGTATAAATGGCGACTTCGGAGAGAAGAAACTAGCCAGTGGTATTATTATACCAAACGATGACAGCAAGGAATCAGGTGTGAGAAGCAGATGGTTCCAGGTGTTCAGTGTAGGACCAACTATCAGAGAAAAGTTTGGCGACGAACTTAAACCAGGATACTGGGTAGTAGTCAAGCACGGTAGATGGACACCTAATATACAATTACCAATTGACAAATACAGAGAGCAACTCTCAGAAACAATTGGTGTGATGCCTGAAGATGTAGACAAACACGTTTCTTCAGGAGCCAGATACAATGATAAATTTATGTTTTGGAAAGTAGACTATCATGACGGTGTACTAGGGTATTTCCCAGGAAGTGTACTGCCAACAGAATACTATGAAAGCCAGCAAGTCACATCTTCGCTAAGAGATGACCAAAGAGTTTATACTGCTAAACAGACTGCTAAACAAGAAATTTACACTGAATCTGGTGAAGTGTGAGTATAGATACACAGTCCTTAAAAGAATCAGTAGGCGACACAGCAATAGCATTGGTAATTAATTTTCCATTGAACATGTTGCTATTGTACATTGCCAATAGAACATTTATACCTAATTTGGAAAGCGAAGGAGATATAATCTTTTGGACTTCTGTGTTCTTAACATTTTGGTTTACACTTGTAGCAATTACAAGAAAGTATTTTGTCAGAGTGTGGTTCAAAAATAAAGAATTGAATAAAACTAGACTTAGGAGAGAAAGTGCCGTACATTGAAAAGATAGGTAATAAAGCAATAGCAGAACAACTATGGCAATGGGAAGGAGTAATGCATGACCCAAACATTGATGGATTCAATGGTTGGGGTTGTAAGAAAAAGATTTATGAAGTTTACTTTCAAGCCAAAAAAGCATTAGACAATGCACCGGTGTATGTTGATGAAGACAAATTTTTACATGAGCACAGAAAGAAAGAAATAGAAAACAAACTTAAAAGAAAAAGATAGTGGAAATTATTGTAAGCAATAAGAATTATCCTAATCCCTTTATATTTGTTAAAGCAAGAAGATGTGGCAGTAATAGTCTAGACCGTTGGCTAGATGAAAACGTAGGACGTGATAATTATTGTGGTATAGCAGGGGATAATTGGAGTAATAATTACAGCCTGTTTAACATTGTAGAGGATGATATTCTAGCAGGCACCAAAGTAACATTCTGCCGTAATCCTTATTCAAGACTAATAGCAAGTTACCATGTAGACATTTGGCATCTTGCTAAAGACTTACCAGCCAATCCAAGTGACCTTACACACCCTAATCAACCAGAACCAATGAATCCTGAAGTTCCTGTTGACCCAGAAACATATAAGATTACAGAGGACAAAGATATTCATATAGAAAACTTTACTTTCTTTATAGATACACTTATAGAATATCATCAAAGAGTAGACCCTACAAAGTCTGATTCCTATGTGTATACACCTAACAGGTACTGGTGGCAGAATACTAGTGTTACATTGCCCTTGTTTCATACAGTATTAGATAATAACAAAGACAATATACAATTCTTTGATCATATAATCAAGCAAGAAGAAATAGCAACAACGTTTCCTGTAGTCAGTAATAAAATACTAGGAAGTGAAGTACCGTTAAATAAAGTTAATACATTTAATGACAGGCACAAACAAACAACAACTAAGATAGATTTTAGTTATGTACTAGATTACAACAACAATAGAGAAAAGATTGCAGACTGTTGGAGCAATGATTTTGAATGTTTTGGATATGACAAATAATGGAAATTTTAATTGGTAAGAAACAAGCACATCCATTTGTGTTTGTTAAAGCAAGACGTTGCGGTTCGAATTCACTAAATGTTTGGCTAGAAAATAATATTGGCAGAGACAATTACATAGACTTGTCAGGCGACAATTGGTCTATAAACTTTGATTTGTTTGATGTCGTAGAAAATGACATACTAGATGCACCTAAAGTAACATTCTGTCGTAACCCTTACACAAGAGTAGTAGCAGGTTATCTAGCAGACATATGGCACTATGCTCCTGCATTTCCTGTAAATGTAAGTGACCCAGATCACCCTAATCAACCACCAGCCAATGCTGACTTTCAAACACAAATAGATATGTCTATGTACAAAATGACAGATGATATGGACAAACACATAGAAGCATTCACATTTTTCCTTGATGAAATGTGTGATTACTTAGGTGGTAATGAAGCAAGACATTGGTGGCAAGTTACTTTGGTTAATGAACCATTAATACATACTGTTCTCAACAATGATCCAAGTAATGTCGAGTTCTATGATTACATTGTCAAGCAAGAAGAAATAGGTAATGTGTGGCCAGAGATATCTAAAAAAGTTATAGGCAAGGAAACACCTTTCTATCTAGCAAACAATTTTAAAGCAAGACACCCAAGTGATAAAAGATTAACAACAGACTTTATGCAATTATTAGATCATAACAACAACAGAGATAAGATTGCAGAATTTTGGAAACAAGACTTTGAATGTTTTGGGTACGAAAAATAGTTGACTTTTATCTACATTTAGTTTATAATACACAAAAGGAATATATATGAAACAAGGTAATTTATTTGATGAACTGTATGATGCACAGGAAACTGACGATTATACAGATAATACCAACCATGCAAATGCAAATGGTTTGTATCCAATAGCAAGTGAGGATGTTATCAAACAAGAGTTAGTTACATATTATAGAGTTGCTGGTGCTGTTAAGAAAGTAACAAAGTCTAGAAACTTTCTTTTTAATGAACATAGCGACACAACAACTATTGAGGTTTTTAAATGAAAGAATTATGGGTAGAAAAATACAGACCTAATACAGTAGATGGTTATGTATTTAGAGATGCTAACCAACGTAAGCAGATTGAAGGCTGGATTAATGACGGAGCATTACCACACTTGCTGTTTAGTGGTGCACCTGGTACAGGTAAAACAACATTAGCAAAAGTATTGCTACACAGTTTAAAAGTAGATCAATTTGATGTACTGGAAATTAATGCTAGTAACGAAAATGGTATTGACGTTATTAGAGATAGAATCACAAACTTTGTGAGTACTATGCCGTTTGGGGAGTTTAAATATGTATTGCTAGATGAAGCAGATTATATTACTCCCAATGGTCAGGCGGCCTTGCGTGGTATGATGGAAATGTATCACACTACTGCTAGGTTTATATTGACCTGTAACTACCCGCAAAGAATTATCCCGGCCCTTCATTCTAGGTCCCAAGGTTTCCATATTGAGAAACTAGACATAAATGAATTTACGGCCAGGATAGCAACTATCTGTGTTGAAGAGGGCGTACAGATAGATTTAGAAACCCTTGACACTTATGTACAAGCAAGTTATCCAGATCTTCGTAAGAGCATCAACTTGGTACAGCAAAATGTAGTCGACGGTGTATTACAAAGTCCTCAAGATGGCGATGCCGCACAAAGCGACTGGATGCTATCTATGGTAGACTTGTTCAAAGCAGGCAAATACAAAGAAGCAAGAACACTTATTTGTGACCAAGCAAGGCCAGAAGAGTACGAAGATGTATTTAAGTTCTTGTATAGAAACTTAGAACTCTGGGGTAATGACCCATTAAAGCAAGATCAAAGCATTGTTATCATCAGAGACGGCATGGTCAAAAGTGTTTCCTGTGCTGATCCAGAGATAAACCTCAGTGCAACTCTAGTAGAATTAGAAATGAATGCGGCAGGATAAATATTGGTATGGATGTCAAGGCTGTCATAATATCAGAATCTAATAGGCTTGACACTCCTAGTACTCCTGCTACTTTTCCTGTTAATTACAGATCTTTAGGCGCCCATATTATTAAAGGTGACCTTGCAGAATTAGGCATTGAATCTACTGTAATAGACTTTTGCTTTCATTTTGATCAAGATGAATTAGTCAAAGGTATTGTAAATTATTTTTCCAATACCAATACACAATATATTTGTATTAGTGCTACATTATCGCAAGGGTTAGATTCATATTATATAGATCTTGCAAAAAATATTAAAAAAGAATTACCTAATGCTAAAATTCTTTTTGGCGGCAAACGTAGAATCCAACGTAAAGTAATGACAGTATTTAATGATGTTGATGCAATTTTTTTAGGTAGAACAAAAGAAATGCTCAAGGACTATATCAATGGCAATGATATGTCTAAGTATATAGCAAACACAGAGTTTCCAAATATTTTTGTAAATAATAATTTAGATTACGATATAGAAAAAGCAGTTTCTTATACATTATTTAAAGAAGATGACTTTTTAACATCAACAGATGTTATTGGCTTTGAAGTAGCATTAGGCTGTAAATTCAACTGCTCATTCTGTAATTACCCATTACGTGGTTCTAAAAATCTTTATATGAATTGCGAAGAGCAACTGTATTACACAATGCAACATGCCTATGACACATATGGCATTACTACTTTTTATGCTTCAGATGATACTGTAAACGAGTCTGATGAAAAGTTGCAGTTGCTAGTAGATGTTGTAAAACGTTTGAGTTTTAAACCAAACATAGCAGGATTTTTTAGATTGGATGTAATGGCAAAGAGATCACATCAAATTGATATGCTCAAAGAAGCAGGCGTTAATTCTATAAATTTTGGTATAGAAAGTTTTGGCAAACAGGCTATCAAAGGCACATTTAAGAAAAGTACTTTAGATGACTTAGAATATGTAGTAAAAAGATTAAGAACAGAAATTCCAGATTGCTGGGTTTCCAGTGGTTTTATTTGGGGACTGGCCAATGACGATTATGACTTATTTGAGAAAAATTTACTACATGTAGAAAATTCAAAGTTAGTAGATAATGTAGGTTCTATTCCCTTAATCATTAATCCATTTAATTATTATAAAGAAGAGGAAGAATTTATTGCATGGGAAGAAGGTGCTTTTTCATCGCTAGATTTATATCCAGAGAAGCACGGATATTCCATAGATCCAAATACTAAAAATTGGTCAAACACTTATACACACAAAAAAGAAGCAGACGTTAAAGCAGAAAAATATGTCAAAGCATTACATCAACGAGGTAAATTAACTGTCCATATAGAAGCATTTACATGGCAAAGTGTGATATCGCAAAACATAGCATCAAGCAGAAGCGACTGGTATACACAAATGAATGACTTATCAGGACGAGGATTGGTTCAAAAGGCCCGGTTTATAACTAATAGTAACATTACAAAATATATGGACAGTAAATTAAAATGGTTATACAATGAAATATAAAATAGGAATTATAGGTAAAGGGTTTGTAGGAAGTGCTGTCAGCGATGGCTTTTCTAATATAGAACAGTATGTGGTGGATCCTAAAATTTCAGAGGACAACACAATTGATAAACTTGTCAATGACTTTGATCCACCACTTACTTTTGTTTGTGTTCCAACACCACCTAATAAAGACGGTAGTGTTAATGTAGACATTGTTACTGAAGTTCTACAGGAATTGAACAACAGAGAGTATAAAGGTATAGTTGTTGTTAAAAGCACAATTATACCTGACTACTTACATGTATTTAAAAAGAGTTATAAACTTAAAATAGTTTACAATCCAGAGTTTCTCACTGAAGCAAATGCTTCACAGGACTTTGTTAATCCAAACATGCAAGTACTCGGAGGGAAATGGAAAGACTGCGACACAGTTGAAAAAGCATACAATAGGTATAGCAACGTGAGAGTAGTTCCGACATTTAAAGTAGACTTGAGTACTGCAAGTTTGATTAAGTACACTATTAATAGTTGGTTAGCAACTAAAGTTGTTTTCTTTAATGAACTATACAAACTACAACAAGCAAGTAGCAGTATGGTTAGTTGGGACCAGTTTACAGATATGCTAACAAGAGATCCACGCATGGGCAATAGTCATATGAAAGTGCCTGGTACTGATGGCGAGTATGGATTTGGTGGGCATTGTTTTCCTAAGGACACAGAAGCATTAATACACTATGCACAGAGTAAAAACATAAAGTTATCACTGTTAGAAAAAGCAGTTAGCAAAAACAAGAAATTAAGATGATAGCAACCATAGAACCCATAGTAGAAACACTAGAAGCATTAGAGACTGATCTAGATCGCTACGAATACTTAATAGAACTAGGCGATAGTTTAGCAGGTATTGGTGTTGTAGAAATGCTTAATGACGAAAACTATGTAGCAGGATGCCAAAGCGATGTTTGGCTTACTCACATACTAGACGAAAACAACACATTGCAGTTCTATGCACATTCAGACAGTAAACTTGTTAAAGGTTTATTACATATTTTAGTAGAGGCATTCAGTGGTTACCAGCCAAATGATATGCTAAATTTTAACTCGTCTTCTGTACAAAAGATACCGTTAGGTGCTCAACTTAGTATGCAAAGACAAATTGGTATGATGAGCGTTTTTAATAAAATGAAATACATATCAAAACAATATACAGCATCAGCATGATTACAATACCCGATATAATAGGATTCACAGGTGTGGCATTACTTATAGTCACATACGCATTATTACAATTAGAACGCATTGACCCTAAAGGGTTTTGGTACAGTTTTAATAATTTAATTGTAGCAATTCTTGTAACAGTTAGTCTAGTTTACACACCTAACCTAGCAAGTTTGGTAATAGAATTCTTTTGGTTTATAATCAGTGCCTATGGAATCTACATGTACTTTAAAAGGAAGAACAGTTGAAAATAGCAATTACAGGACATAGTAAAGGCATAGGTAAAGCATGTTTTGATTTACTTAGTAAAGAGCATGATGTCGTTGGTATGAGTAGAAGTAATGGATTTGATATAAATGAAATTAAACCTATTATAATGACAGCCAACTCATGCGATGTGTTTATTAATAATGCATACTCAGGTACTAAGCAATCAGAATTATTTGATCAATTGTTTAACTTGTGGAGAACAGATGATACTAAAACTATTGTAAATATAAACAGCAGAAGCAAGTACGACGGTGTTAGAACATCATTATATGGAGCAGACAAAAAGCATTTAGATCACATAGCACAATCAAATGTGTTTAGTGATATGAATAAAAGGGTCAGAGTAATTAATATAAATCCAGGCTATGTAGATACAGATATGGTGCCTCCACGTGCCAAGGACTATAATAAACTATCGCCTGAAACTGTAGCAGAAACAATTAAGTGGTGTTTAGATAAGCCACAAGAAATAGAAATCAATGAGTTATCAATATGGTCGACCTGGTTACAGTAGCAGAAGAAATGATGCGTTTCGAACCCGAATTTAAAGAAGGTGGGTTTGTCCACACACATATCAAGCAAAACAAAAGTGATCCTTTGGTTGCTATTAAAAGTGCAGTAGATAGAATGACCGACTTGTATGATCTCGAGCACTATCAAGTCGGCCAAGTAAGCGAAATTATTTTAAATAGGTTAGTTTAAGTCACCATATACACCTAATATCTCTACTACAGCAGGATGCCTTTCAACATCTTTTGAAGTAAATTCTACTACTTTTATGTATTCTGGTTCGTTATCTTGTAATCTCTCTAGAAAATCTTTTAACCCATTGTCTCCATAACCTCTATCATGTTGACGTAAATCTCCTGTTATTACCATTTGACTTCCATTGCCTATTCTGGTAAGCAACATCTTCATTTGCTCTGTGGTTGCATTTTGCATTTCGTCTGCAATAATAAAAGCATTTTTAAATGTTCTACCTCTCATGTATGCCAGTGGTGCAATCTCAATAATGTTTGCGTCTATCATATTTTCTATGTGACTGGGTGTAAAATGTTCTTCAAATATATCTATAATAGGCCTAGTCCATGGCGCCATTTTTTCCTGTAATGTACCAGGTAAGAAACCATGTTGCTCATCAACACTGATGGCTGGCCGTGTAATAACTATCTTAGTTACCATTCCAGATGATAACGACTGTATGGCCTTTTTAGTAGTAATATATGTTTTACCCGTACCTGCTGGACCTACCGCAAATGTTATTGCCGTGCTCGTGTGTTCCAGTGAAGCAAGTAAATGATCTTGCGTTATGTTTCTTGGTACTACTGTACAATTAGCCGTCTTAGTGTTATATCTGTTATCAAGTTTCAATATCAATTCCTCCGTTTGTAGTTGGCGTATGCTTGCCTTGAATTCTCTTTCTTTGCGTTTTTTTCTTGACATGGTATCTCCTTTTTGAAGCCATAAAAAAACCGTGCATGAGTACTCATGAACGGTTGCTCTGTATATGTTGTCTACAACTTTTTGAATGGTTGTTAATCATCATGTAATATTATTTAGTATTAGATGTCAATGTTAAAACAACTATGTTAATAACTTTGATAAATACTTGTATGTCAAAATATACATCGGAAGATATCAATAACACCATAAAGGCTATAAATCAAGATAGAACATTACTTGATATGCTATTAGAACTAGATGGTCTCTTTGAGCATCTAGGTATTTATGCGTTTAAGAACTGGAAAAAGGGCAAAATAGTGGAAGTAGGCCGCCCTAGTAAATACTGGATTGATCTAACATTAATGTACGATAAAGCAGATATGCCAGATCCAGAAGGTGCATTACGTTTAACTAACAAAAATTGCAAAGTAAAATTTAATGAAGATGTATTCGAATATCCTAAAAAGATAACAGGTCCAGAAGATATTGAAGTTGAAATTAGAAGAGATAGAGTGTACAGAAAAACCAAAACAGAATCAGATCCTGTATGGTTAGTTGAGTTAAGAATACCAAGAAAATATTTAGAGCATTATGACGAAGCAGAAACTAAAATGAATGACGATAGTATTTCTACACAAGACGCAACTGATGGAGCAATGCTACAGCAAGGCGTAGATCCAACAGCACAAATACCAGCAGATCCAATGGCGGGCATATAATATGAAGCATCTTGATTTAGTAGACTTGGTAATACCAAAAATTAGTCTAGATGAATTTTCTCCTAAAACTGGAGATAATAAAGATGTTATTGTTGTTGGCTTTTATGTTGATGATTTAGAACCTGCTAAAGACTTATCTAATTTCATAGAAGCAGGAGCATACCAAACACTAGACTGCGAGGCTTCTCCAGCCGCAAACGATGAAGGTCATTATATGGTGTTTGTGGAAATGAAAAGAAACGACGAGATTTATGAAAAAATAGATAAAATTTTACATGATGTAGAAAACTTATCTGGTAAACTAGCATGGACAGTAAAGCCATACTATGCAGATGAAGACTTTAAACTACAGGAAGATACATGGAAAAGTTTTGTAATAGTGGACCCAGATATGTATGTAGATAAAAAAACATTCCAACAGAATAAAATACAAGCAGAAGAATCTGCTTACAAAGAAAATTTAGGTAATTTTTTAATTGACAGTTTAATGTCAAACGTAAATTTAGATAAAGACACAGAAACAGATAAAATACAATTTCAAAGAGGTAAAAGAGTTTTTGAATTTGAATTAATTAACTTTGGTCAAAAAGATATATTAGAAGATATTTCATCAGAGCCTATCAGAAGTTTGTTAAGCGATGATTTAGCATTTGCAGATGCAATAGGTAAAACGTATGTAATTAACAACTTTAGTGAAGGAAGGTTTACACTTTCTAAAGAAGGCTGTGATGATGTTATGTTATTAAGAAAAATATGAAAATAGAAATACTAGAAGTATTACAATCACACTTTGGTAAAGATAAAGAAATTACCTTAGACAGTCATTTAATGGATGACTTAGGCGGTGATGAATTTGACATAGTTGATGTATTTGTTCAAATAGAATCCAAATTAGGTATATCCATACCAGAAGAAGAAACATTTGATATAATGACTGTGTCTGCACTATGCGAGGTAGTAGATAGACATGTTCAGTCAGATTAAAATAATACTTTTCTTTATAATGATCCTTGGCGCCGGCGGAGGATTGATGTATGTAAAACATTTACAATCAGAAAACGAAATCCTTACACTTAATAATGCAAAACTAAATGATGCTGTTGAGCAACAACAAGCAGTCATTGAACAGCAATTACGTGATATAGAAACTAAGACCGAAATTAATAAACAACTAAGTAAAAACAATGCTAAACTTACAGCAGACTTAAATCTTGCAAATGAAAAGTTTAATAAAGTAAATGCATCAGGCGAAAGAAGAGATGTAGGTGCCTTGGCAGTAGCAAAGCCTAAAAGCATAGAGCGAATAGAAGGTAAAAGAGAACAACAAAGAGCAAGATGTTTTGAAATAGCACAAGGCTCGCCACTAACAGAGGAGGAATTAAATGCAACTAAGAAATCGCAAATTAATGCAGAATGCACTAATATTGCCAATCCTAATTACGTTCCTTATTAGTGGTTGTGCAAGTACAAAGCAATTAGAAATCTTTACTAAAGAAGTAGAACGTATGCCGTTAGACTTAGAACTTCCTCCAGTTGTCATATTAGAACAAATAAATTGGAAGATTATAAATGAGGGTAATCAAGAAGAAGTATTTGCTGAACTTAAAAAAGCAAACATAGATCCTGTGTTATTCTCGTTAACTGACGAAGACTACGAATTAATGCAGAAAAATAATGTACAGTTGCGTAATCAGATTATCAAATACAGAGCAATTATAGAAGCCTATAAATTATATTACGAACCCAAAGAACAGATAGGTACAGATAAAGATACTAATAAATTACTCAATTCAGAGTTTCAGCCAAAAACATTCAATAAAGACGATTAACACTTGACTTTCTTGTCAATTCCTGTATAATTAAACATTATGGATCACTATCAAATACTTGGTGTTAGCCGCGATGCTGACACTCGCGAAATTAAAACAGCATATCGTAAATTAGCAAGTAAGCATCATCCTGATAAAGGTGGCGACGAACAAAAGTTTAAAGAGATTCAGAATGCATACGAAACACTCAGTGATCCACAAAAACGTGCAGAGTATGATAATCCTAATCCGTTTGGTAGTGGCAATCCTTTTGGTGGACAAAGTAATCCATTTGCTGATATATTTGGTGATATATTTGGTCATAGACAGCAACGTAGGCAACAGAACATGGATGCCCAAACAGATTTAGTGTTACCATTAGAGCAAGTATACACTGGTACAACTCAACGAATAGATGTTGGTACTGGTATAATAGATTTACAGATACCAGCAGGTGTAAATGACGGTACTAGATTTACTATACATGGCAAAGGTCCGCAACGTGATCCTAATTTACCTCCAGGTGATCTATTTGTTAGAGTTAGACATCAACCACATAGAGAGTTTGCAAAAGATGGTAATGATCTAATTGGTATAGCAGAAGTTGATTACTTTGAAGCAGTAACAGGCACAACCATAAGGGTAAGACATATAAGTGGCAGAATGTTATCAGTTAATGTACCTGCAGGAACAAGGCCTAATAGCAGACTTAGTTTGAGAGGCGAAGGATTTACAAATCCTAATAACAGTATTGTTGGCAATTTTATATTACAAATTAATGTAGAGCCGCCAAATAATATTAATAATGAACATTTAAGACTTATACAAAGAATTATACAAGAACGCAGGAGAAATAATTAAATACTATTATGAACATAGACGGAATCATTGAAGAAGCATACGAAATATCTAATCAGTTTAATCATGAATATATGACTGTAGAGCATTTGGTCCTTGCACTAATTAAAGACAACGAGATTAAAAAAATACTTAAAGAATGTAATGTTGAAATTAAACAATTAGAAGCAGACCTTGTTACATACCTCAATGATGAACAATATAATAATTTAAAATCTGATGGCGGTGCTGTTGGTAAGCCTAGAAAAACCATGGCTGTAGAAAGAATATTTCAAAGAGCATTTGCACAAAGTATTTTTAATGGTAGAGATAAAATATCTGCAATAGATCTGTTAGTTAGCATTACAAATGAAGAAAATTCCCATGGTGCATATTTTCTCAGTGTCAATGGATGTCATAGAGAAAATTTACTAGACGTATTGGGAGAAGTAACTGACGGTGAACTAGTTGAAGAAGAACACGATTACATTAAAAACTTAAATGAAGAAGCACTCAATGGTGGCATAGATCCGCTCATTGGTAGACAAGAAGAAGTAACTGATGTTGTAGAAATACTTGCTAGACGTAAAAAGAATAATGTGTGTTTAGTAGGTGAGCCAGGCGTAGGTAAAACTGCAATAGCAGAAGGTATGGCTTGGAAAATTATTAATAAACAAGTACCTAAAACATTAGAAGATAAAACTGTATTTCAAATTGATGTAGGCACAATGTTAGCAGGTACAAAGTTTAGAGGAGACTTTGAAGAAAGACTCAAAGGCGTACTTGATCAAATATCAAAAAATGAAAATGCAATTCTTTTCATTGATGAAATACATATGATTATGGGTGCCGGTAGTGCTGGTAGCAGTCAAGTAGATGCGGCAAACATGTTAAAGCCAATGCTGGGCAAAGGTAAACTATTATGTATTGGTGCAACAACACCAGATGAATTTGCTAGTACATTTGAGAAAGATAGAGCATTAATGCGTAGATTTGCTAGACTTGATGTAGAAGAAACCACACTCAAAGATACCATTGCAATATGTAAAGGGTTACAATCACATTATGAAGAGTTCCACAAAGTTAAGTATGAGGAAGGCACTATTGAAAAAGCATGTGAACTAGCAGATAGATATGTTAAAAACAAATACTTTCCTGACAAGGCATTAGATATTGTGGATGCCGCTGGGGCAGTTGCTAAAGTATTAGGAAAAAAAGTTGTCAAACTAGACGGTGTTGTATTACAAGTATCTAAACTTGCAAAGATCAAAGAAGAAGTTGTTGACATCAAAGACACAAAAGGATTTAGGAATCTAGATAAAAAGATTAAAAAGAAAGTATTTGGGCAAGACGAAGCAGTAGATAAACTTGTAGAAAGTATTCTTGTTAGTAAAGCAGGACTTAGAGAGCCTAATAAACCAATTGGTACATTCCTATTTGTAGGACCAACAGGTGTAGGTAAAACAGAAACAGCAAGAGCATTAGCAGACGAATTAGATATTAAACTAGTTAAGTTTGACATGTCAGAGTATATGGAAAGACATAGTGTCAGCAAACTTATTGGTGCTCCTCCAGGTTACGTTGGACACGCAGAAGGCGAACTAGGACAAGGCATGTTGCTATCTGAAATAGATAAGAATCCTAATTGTGTATTGCTACTAGATGAAGTAGAGAAAGCCGCACCAGAAGTATTACAAGTATTGTTACAAGTAATGGATGATGGCAGGCTTACAGGTGCAACAGGTAAAACTGTAGACTTCAGTAATGTTACACTTATAATGACCAGTAACTTAGGTGCCGCAAAGGCAGAAACAAGCAAGATTGGATTTGGTGAAACATCACACACAGACACAGATATTAAAGCAGTTAAAAGTTTCTTCACACCAGAGTTTAGAAATAGAATAGACTCTTATGTTAAGTTTAATAAACTTGGCATGAAAGAAGTCAATCTTATTATTGATAAGATTGTTAAAGAAACAAACGAATTACTTGCTAGTAATGACAGCAAAATTAGTATAGAACTAACCAAAGCGGCTAAGAAGTATATTGCAGACAACGGATTTGAACCTAGCATGGGTGCAAGGCCTTTGAAAAGACTATTCGAAGATGTTGTTAAGAAACCTATTAGTAAAAAAATACTGTTTGATAAAATTGAAGAAGGCACAGTACTTGTAGATTATATTGAGCAGTTTGAATTCACTGTCAAATGAATTTAGGAAAACGTATTGCAGGCATAGATATACAGCCGTCTTTTAAACTTTGGTGGAACAAGTATCATATCAAAGTAGTTATTAAAGGCAATTGGCTAATACACGATGCTATGATAATGAACGACATTTATGCATTTCAAAATTTGCATTGTTGGGACACAATGAAATTTGCATGGAATAAAAATTTTACTACATATTTTGCAGACAGTAATGTAGCCAAAAAGTTTATTAAAAATTTTAAAGATAGTATTATTAGTGTAGAAGGTATACGTTCACCAGAAGAATATAATGTAGTTATTTCTGACACTAAATTATTAAGGCGTCAACTATTTTTTAATAAATATAGATACATGACATATAAGATTATGCCGTCGAATAAGTTTTGCGATAAGGTACAAAATCTTAATATGGATGCTAGGATATCCACTACTAAAGATAGATGGAAAACTACAATTTACATGAGCAACAAAAAAGATGTTGCCAAACTACAACTATCACTTGGTAAAACAGAGCAGATATATAAAGTTGTAACACTAGAGGAATTATAAATGGGATTATTTGGAAGAGACACAAAATTAGATAGAGAAGCAGTTTTTGAGCAACTTAAAATAGACGAAGGAGTAGTCAATGAAGTCTACCTCGACCACTTGGGATACCCAACTTTTGGAGTGGGCCATTTGGTCCTCGACACCGATCCAGAGAATGGAGCAGAAGTTGGAACACCCGTATCAGAAGAACGTGTTAAAGAATGTTTTGAAAAAGACCTTGACACAGCAATATCTGAATGTGAGTTATTATACGAAGAAGGGGTATTTGGAGACTTACCAGACGAAGTCCAGCAAATCTTGGTTAATATGATGTTCAACATGGGTAGAACTAGACTAAGCAAGTTTAAGAAAATGCATGCCGCAATCATCAAGGAAGACTGGAAAACTGCCGCAATAGAAGGTAGAGATTCAAGATGGTACAAACAAGTGACTAACCGTGCTGAAAGGCTGATGACTCGACTCGAACAAGTTTAACAACATTCTCATAAGTGCCTTATTGAGATAAATACAATTGAGGCTACTTATGAGAAGAACATTAGAAATGCTAGGAAACTCAAGTGATAATATGAGTTTAACTGGCGAAAAAATCAAAGCAGATAGTTATTTCGGTTATACGGACGGTATTCATTCCGTTAGTGTAAAGTTAAATGCTTTTGTGGGCAAGATTAAACTACAAGGCACACTATCTTTAACGCCAGAATCAGCCGATTGGGGCGATATTAAACTTATAGAAAAAGCATCTGCAACCACAGGCACAGAAATTCACACATTTAAAGGTAATTATGTATACCTAAGAGCCGTTCTTGATAGAGCAGGAGTCGGCGATGGCAGTACATACGACTTATCATACGGTAGTATCTCACAAATTTTATTAAGCAATTAAATCAACTTTGTTGATAAATACATTATAATTGCAATTAGAATAGGAATACTATGCCAAATGTAACAGGAGATAATTTAACTTTTAATATAGACGGGATCACCGATAATCAGATCCTAGTTTACGATTCTACGCAAGGAATTTTTGTAGCACAAGATAGTGTTTCTGCAGATGCAAACGCCGCCGTTACAGGTGGTAGCAATGTAGGTGCTTCTGGAATAGGCTTATTCTCAGCAAAAGACGGTTCGCAATTAAACTTTAAAAAGATTCAAGGTTCCGGTGCAACTACTGTAACTGAATCTGCAAACGTTATTACTGTTTCTTCAACAGCATATACACTACCAACACCATTAAGCATTCACAATGTGAATGGCAATACAAATATCTTCTCAGGTAGAAACTTTGGTGATAATGCTAATATCACAGCATACGCAGGTGTATTTAATAACGCAAACTATCCTACTAACAGCCAAAGTGCAGGGTTTGATGCTAAAACAAGATTTGTTATTAGTTCAAACGATGCCGCAGATGTAGAACTCAGTTCACAACATAGTTTATTATTACAAACAAAAAGCAGTGATGGTCATATTGAAGTTAGAAGTGCAAACAGTACTGTATTTTATGTAGGTAGTGCAAGTAGCACAACACCTGCATTAAAGATAAACCAAAATAGAAGTTTAACAGTTGCAAATGTATTTACATTACCAACTTCAGATGGTACAAACGGGCAAGTACTTGTAACCAATGGTTCAGGTGCAGTTAGTTGGACTACTCTAAATACAGGTGGTATAAGTCCAAGTCAACTTAGTGCCAACTTAGCAAATTATATACCTAAAAATGCTACTAGTATGCCAGATATCACAATGTCATATGACATTGGTAACAGCAATTACAAATATCTTAACATTTATGCTAATAGATTTAGAGGTACAGCAGACTCGGCCGTTAATTTAGTTGATGGCGGAATAACTGTAACAGCGGCAACATTAGCAAATGCAGTTATTAAAACAAATAATTTAAGTGACTTACCAAATGCCGCAACAGCAAGAACAAATTTAGGTGTTTACAGCAAAGCAGAAGTTGATGCCAATATTGCATCAGCACAATTACAAAATGCTATAAGCACAGTTACTAGTGTGGGTTCAGCAAACACAATCAGTGCCGCAAGTGCCACCCACGCAATTAGATTTGAGGGTGGAACAGGCATTGGTATAAATCAATATACTGCGAACAATACTATACAGATTTCAAAAACAGATGCTGTCACAGGCGTATTTAAAAACGTTAGTGCAGATGGCACACTTATTATTGCAGACAATAATAATGATACACTTAATTTAGTTAGCGGTAGCAATGTTAGTTTTACTGCTAACCCAGGAACAGATACAATTACAATAGATGCTACACTTAACGACAGTAGCATTGACAAGTATACTAAAGCAGAAGTTAATACAGCAGTTAGTTCTAATATATCTGCATTAAGATTTTATAAAACTTTTGTAGGTGACACTGGTTCAACAGATGCCAGTGCCAAAGACGATACATTTAATATTGTCGGTGGAACAAATATTTCTACTTCATTATCTGGTGATACATTAACAATCAATCAAGTTAGTGTACAAGACGGTGTATTTAAAAATATTGCAGTAGCAGGTCAAAATACAATAATAGCAGAAAACAATAATGATACATTAAACATTACGGCAGGTAGTGGTATTTCTATAACATCTGATGCTAACAATGATACAATTACAATTTCTAACACAGGTGCAGGTGGTGGTGGCGGTAGTGTCAGCGAAGCATTTAAAACTGTAAGTGTACAAGGTGGTAATAGTGTTGTAGCAAATGTAGCCGCAGACCAATTAACATTTATTGCAGGTGCTAATGCAACAATATTAGCAGATAGCAATGCACAAACAATTACAATCGATGCTACTGGGGGCGGTGGTGCAGGAGTTAAGGGTGAAACTGGAGCAACTGGACCTGCAGGTAGTGACGGAGCAAAAGGTCAAAAAGGCGAAGTAGGAGATGCAGGCGCAACAGGAGCCACTGGACCGCAAGGTACTATAGGTAACACCGGTCCAGCAGGTGCCAATGGAGACAAAGGATCAAAAGGAGACCAAGGAGCACAAGGTGTTGCTGGAAATACTGGAGATAAAGGTGATCAAGGCGATGCTGGTGCTACAGGACCAACAGGACCACAAGGATCAACAGGACCTACTGGAGCAAAAGGCGATATAGGACCACAAGGTGTTGCAGGTAATGACGGAGCAAAAGGCGAAGTTGGAACAACTGGGCCACAAGGCGCAACTGGACCAACAGGACCACAAGGCCCAGCAGGTGCTACTGGAGATAAAGGACAGAAAGGAGATACTGGTGCTGATAGTACAGTAGCAGGACCACAAGGACCAGCAGGACCACAAGGAGACAAAGGAGATACTGGTGCTGATAGTACAGTAGCAGGACCACAAGGTCCAGCAGGAGCAACAGGACCAACTGGTGCAACTGGACCAGCAGGACCACAAGGAGACAAAGGAGATACTGGTGCTGATAGTACAGTAGCAGGACCAACAGGACCACAAGGAGCCACTGGAGACAAAGGTGCCACAGGACCACAAGGCCCACAGGGTGATGCTGGTAATGATGGTGCAAAAGGACAAAAAGGAGAATTAGGACCTCAAGGTGCTACTGGACCACAAGGTGGACAGGGTACTAAGGGTGAAGTTGGACCACAGGGTTCAGCAGGTGCTACAGGGCCAACAGGGCCGCAGGGTAACGTAGGACCAGTAGGACCAACAGGTAGTAAGGGTGACAAAGGTGAATTAGGTGGCCCAACTGGACCAACAGGTGATAAAGGACAAAAAGGTGATACTGGACCACAGGGTTCAGCAGGTAGTGACGGTAATACAGGTCCAACAGGTCCACAAGGACCTGCAGGTGATAAAGGTGCTAAGGGCGATGCCAGTACAGTAGCCGGTCCAACAGGTCCAGCAGGATCAGATGGATCAGATGGTGCCGCAGGTACTAAAGGTGACAAAGGTGAACCTGGAGCCGGCGGTGGCGGTGGTTCCGTAACACGCGGTAACACATATGAAAGATTAAAATTAAACTACAACACATCAGGTGAATTAGCAAGTATATCTGATGCTACAGCAGGCATTAACGCAACAACAGTTACAAGTGCCGCAGGTGGCGAAATAGAAGTACAATTTACAGGATTTGATTATCCGCCAGTAGCAATTATGGCTCATGGTTACAATTATTCACAAAATAAATATAACTTTAATGCTATCAGTAGTGATTGGACTACAAGAACTGTTGACGGAGGTGGAAGTAGTGGATCACCAACTGCTTTTGGTAGTTTCTCAAGTGTTGCTAATGTAGACTTAAAAGTATCAGAAGGTATTACAGGAGCAAGTAGATCGTTTGGAACAAGCACCCATGCTTGGATAACGTTTGTGATGGCGGAGTAATACTATGTCTTATAAGACTAGTCAAATAGAACTCAATGTACCAAATAAAGTTTTAGGTGTAAGTGTAAGTAGCATTACAGGTAAAAAGCAATGGGCACACGCAAATGGCTCAGCAGATAGATGGTACTCAGGTGGATCATCACCAAAATTTTATCAATGGACTATTGTGTTTTCAGTTACATCTCAAGCACATGGTTCTCACTTAACTAGAAAAGACAGAGAGTTTAACGGACTTGATGTAACAGTTGGTGACTGGATAGCAGGAGCAACCACAGGGCAATGTCTAAAAATTACTTCTGTCTCAAATAAAAGTGCTAGTTCAGTAACTTGTGTTGTTGAAGACGTAGCACGTTATAATACATTTAAAAGTAGTACAGGTACTGGTATATTTGGTACTGGTAGTGCTGTAGTATTCACACTTAATGAAAGTGGGCACCCAATGTTAGATCCACTTCCAAGTGGTATTGTTAGTTCAGACTTTTATGCAAACGTAAACAGTAGATTCCAATACTTAAATCCACAATTAAATTACTTACTAGAAAAAACCGCACATGGTTTTAGTGTAGGTGATGTTATTGCTGTTAGTGATACCGGTTCATTTGTTAAGGCTAATGCCGCTCTTGTTAGTAAGAGTTTTGGTGTTGTAGTTGAAAGCGGACCGGGTCCGGATGCGTTTATGGTTTCGCCTAACAATAGAATTATAGACTTTGTACCAGCAATACCTGGTTCAGCAGGAGATTTTATTTACGCAGATACAGATGGAGATTTAACTACATCTGATACAGGTAAAATAATGTTCTTAAAGATTGCTGATGCTGTAGAAACTAGCACAATTGGTACAGCAATAAACCCAACAATACCAGATGGTACAGTAGTTAAATTTAATGGTGTAAGTCACACATTTAATGGAGCAGGCTTTAGTAGTACATTATCAGAAACTGTAAGTCAAATAAACGGACTTAGTGGTACAAGTATCACAGCAAATACGTCACCAGCACCAACAACTGTGACTTCGAGTGCTAGTGGAACAGCATACGGACTAGTTGGCGGTTATACAACCTTTAGTGCTATTTTTAATGGCGGTAGTGGTAATACAACAGTAAACTTTACTACTAATGCCGCAGGACAAAGTGCATACGGTATTGCAGTTGCTATCCCAGAAGACATGGCAACTGATATTAATGCCGCAAGTATTCCTAATTTAACTGCTACATTTACTAGTAGTGAATTAACACTTACAGAAGCAAACGGTAATGCTATTAACATATATAATAATTCAAATGATGTTAACGGTAATCCATTTGTAGGTAGTAGTAATGTTTCTGGGTTACCTTCTTTTACATCAGCAAGTACAGGTAGCAAACTAAAACTCACAAGAACCGACGGTGGACCAATTGACATCTTTGACAGCACAGGTAATTTTGAAAACAATGCAGGTATATTCAGTGTACACAACGGTATGTTCCCGTTAGCAATGAATGTAGAGCAAGGTATTAGAAGTGCTAGTGTTACAGTTGTTTCAGATATAAGTTCTAGAAACTCACTGTCACCTACAACAGGTGACCAAGCATACGTTATAGATAACGGTGTTGGTGAATGGGCATTGTATTTATGGGATGGTAGTAGTTGGACTAAGGTAAGTGACCAAGATAGTGCTAATACCGACGCACAGACGCTCACATACAACGTAACAGCACCTATAAGTGGGTTTGGTAACAGTCAAAATTATGACTTAGGTAACGTATCACCAGGTGGTAAAATACAAAGTGTTAGTGTAGAAGTACACACAGCATTCACAGGTGGTTCACAAGAGGCCACAATGGAAGTTGGTACCACAGTAGATACAGATTTCTTACATGGTCAAGACGACAATGATCCTGGCTCAGCAGGTGGATACATAACAAATCCAGAGTATGTATGGCCTTCTTCTAATACAGATGAATTAGAAGTAAACTTCAGAATTAATCATTACGGCGCAACAGCCGGTAATGCCACCGTAAAAGTCACATATATTTAATCTATTCTAATACGATTTTTGCCACTTATTCTGGCAGAAAGATAAATACTATTACACAATACATCAGTACACATTATTCCGGAACAATGTAAAAATTGAAAGAGGGAGTTGAATACCCTCAAACACTCCAAGGAGAAAATCAAAATGGCAGATGTAAAGAATTTTGGTCTAAAAGGTATATCCAACGATGTACAACTTGGCAAAGGTGGTGGACGATTTAAGTGGGTAAGTGGTAGCGATAGATACGAATTCACAGGGTCAGATGGTTCAACACTAAAGGCTATTAGAGCCGCCAACGTTGACGTCCAAGGATCATTAAATTCAGACGATATAACATCAAGTAGTGTTACTGTTAACGGTAGCGCCGTCATTACAGGTGACTTAACGGTTAATGGTTCAACCACAACTGTTAGTTCAACTAATACAACAATCAGTGATGCCTTACTAGAATTAGGTACAGGCACAACTGGTACACCTTCAAACGATGTTGGTCTCGTTTTCGAAAGAGGCGACAGCGACAACGTATTTGTTGGTTGGGACGAATCAGCAGATAAAGTAGTATTTGGAACAGGATCTTTCACAGGTTCTTCAACAGGTGCTTTAACTTTTACTGCGGCTGACATGCAGGCGGCTGGAATCACAGGTTCTAGTTTTACTGGTGCCAGTGGTGCGTCAATTACAGCATTCCTAGATGAAGACAATATGGCTTCAGATAGTGCTACTGCTGTACCAACACAACAAAGTGTGAAGGCTTTTGTTGATGGCGAAGTTTCTACTTTAAACAGTACTATTACAACAGCAAACAGTAACATGCTCACGTATGTTAATACTGCAAACACCAATATGAAAGCATACGTCGATGGCTTAGACAGAGACGATGACTTAGCATTTACAGGTGACGACGGCACAGGAAGAACTCTAGACTTAGATAGTGGTACATTAACTATCGCAGGTGGAACTGGTATAACATCAGCCTCCGGCGCAAGTAGTGTAACATTAAACCTAGACAATACAGCCGTTACAGCAGGTGACTATGGTGATGCTTCTAATGTAGCAACTTTTACAGTTGATGCACAAGGTCGTATAACAGCGGCGTCAGAAGTATCAATCGCAACATCATTGACTATCCAGTCAGATGACGCGGCGGATAACGTAGTTGCATTAGCAAGTGATAAGTTAAAATTATTAGGTGGCAGAAACATTACTTCAAGTAACTCAGCAGATGACGTTACTTTTGCAATGGATCAAACATTATCAGATATGACAGCGGCTACATTTAGTGGTCAGGTATCAGCAGGTACATTAACAGATGGAACTGCTTCTATTAGTTCTGGTAGTGCTACTGGATTAGTAAATGTCACAGCATCAGGAATTGTATCATTTGGTACATTAACTGACAGTGGTGAAAGCATTGCAATCACTAAGTTTGTTGACGAAGCAGATGGAATTGGCAGTAACGATAACGATACTACTATTCCAACTTCAGCGGCAGTTGTTGACTATGTAGAAAATAACGGTGGCGATGGCCTTACATTAAGAGCAAGTTTCACAGCAAACAGCAGTGATGCTACTTTTAATATTGGTACAGTACCTAACGTTGCAGGAAGAACTTATTACGCAAGTAGAGTTATTCTAAATGTTACTACATTATTAGCAGGTGGCTCAGTAGACGGTATGTTAGTTAAAGACAACGCAGGTGCAGGTAATGTACTAGCGGCGGCTACAACTAACGACATTGCAGTTGGAACTTATGTTGTTGACTTACCTTTTGCAAGTTCGCTAACTAAAAATGCGGCAGTACAGGTTGAGTTCGTTCAAAGTGACGGATCAACAAGTGCTACACCAACTGGTGGTGTTGTAACAGGTGTTGTTGAATACAAATATGTATAATATCATTTGAATAGTTTAGGCTAATCAAAAACAACTTAGAAAAGCGACTTCGGTCGCTTTTCTTTTGACTTGACACAGAGGATAAAAGAATGTATAATACATGTATGAAAAATAAAATTATATTGACAGATTGCGATGGCGTAGTATTGGACTGGGAGTTTGCATTCCATAATTGGATGGAACACAGAGGACACTTTCCAGTAGAAAATCACAGGTTACATTACAGCATTAGAGAAAAGTTTGATCTAAGAAACGACTCTACTGGTGATCAAGTAATCAAAAACTTTAATGAAAGTGCGGCAATAGGATTCCTTCCTCCACTTCGTGATGCTCAATACTTTGTTAAGAAGTTACACGAGCAACATCAATATCAATTTGTAGCAATTACAAGTTTGAGTTTAGACCCTTATGCACAAGAACTTAGAACTAAGAACTTGAATAAACTGTTTGGCGACGACTGTTTTAAAGAAGTTATCTGTTTAGATACAGGTGCAGACAAGGATGAAATATTACTAGAGTTTGGTAAAAAATACCCAGGAGCATACTGGATAGAAGACAAACCACAGAATGTTGACTGGGGCATAGATGCTGGTCTAAAAGGTATCTTAGTTGAACATGGACACAATATGCATTACAAAGGTGATGCAAGTGTATGTAAAACTTGGGAAGAAATTTACAATTTAATTGTAAAAACCGGTTGACCTCGACCCTAGAATTTGCTATAATATATACATAATTTAGCAAAAACAGACGGTAGGAGGTCTTTATGCAAAACTTAAATACAACAAATCAAAGCAAAGATAAAATTACAGCACCACTAGGTTACTGGATTAGTTCGCTTACTTTGATTGACAAGGCATTGCCTAGTTACAATATCCAACTTACTGGATTAGAAAGCATGTGGTACAATCACGAAGAAAACATTGATCACCCAGAAGGTAGCGAATACCCAACTGGTATCAATACTGCTCACAGAAATGTGATGGTAAAAAGAGTATGTGATAGTGTTTATACTAGAACAGGCATTAACCCTGCAGATTACTCAAATGTTATTCATGCAAGTAAATCACCTGCTAGAAACAAAGACGGCAGTATTAGAGATGATGTTGTTGAAGGTAGATATGTTTTGAGGAATGTGTAATATGAATGTTGCTAAAGCAAAATCAGGCAAGTGGTTTGAAGATCAGTATAGTTTAACTGATCTTCTTTCTTTGTCAGTAGCCGTAAACAGAGTAAATGGTGGTTATATCAAAAAGGATGCCAACATCGAAGAAGATGATAATGGTTATCAAAAGCAACTACCTAACCTTTTCATTATCAATAACCACTTAGGTATTGAAAAATTCAAAACATCTAGTATTAATAAAACACTAGATACATATTATAATGATATCTCAGTTATCGAAAGCGATAGTGAAAATGTTGATCACATGGTTAAGTATTTCAAAGGACTTAGTCTTAAAGCAATCAAACGTGATATCAGTGACTTTGAAAAATCAATCTTAGGTCTTATCAATAAGGAATTTGTGCAATACAAAGATATTGGTATTATTGCAAGTTTACCTAGTGTTTATGAAAATGGTCAAAAGCAACGTGCATTTAATAAAATGGAAAAAGAACTTGCACAACATAGTCAATATGTTGGTACACTAAATGAACGTGAAACATTTAATCTTGAAATCCTTCATAAGAAATTTATATGGAGAAGTAACAGTTATTTGTATGTTGCCAAAGAAGGTGATTACAACATTGTAAAATTCTTTTCACATAAATCTAATGCTGATGTTGGTGATATAGTTTCACTCACAGCATTCGTTAAAGATCACACTATTGGTAAAATGTCACGTGGGTGTGAAACTTACTTGAATAGAGTTAAGTTTTCTGAAGAGTAGCAATTAAATAAACCATAACCCTTTGCATAGTGTCTGGCTCTAAAGTAAGGTCCGGACAACTATGCCAACCTTTACTGCTTCTTGGTAATATGTATGCCCTATTAGGAACATAAGGCATTTGGTGACCCATTCGTACTAATTTACTATCTTCGCCAAAAGTAGGATCTAATCCTTCGTCAATCGCTTGATCATAAGCACAATCAACTTCCCAAAACATAGTACCTGTGTGTGCAAATTCATCAGTATCTGCTAATGAATGCTGAACTGTATAGTAGTATGAAGGGTGGTCTACGTGAACATCATGTACAGAATTTTTGTTTGTGTCCATCCACATAAACGGTTGATTGATATTTACTTTACTTGACATATTCATTACATTACCTATTGCATCTAAAACCTCTTGGTTTCTGTACACATATTCAGTGGCTATTTGTAATGCTTCTTGTGACTCATCTGGTCCTATATGATACCCATGTCTGCCTGGTAATTCTTCATTTTGCCATTGATTCCATGGTATGCAGTTTTGTACCTGTGCGTACAAATCAGGATGCATAAAGTTTTCTACATCCATTACATGTAGTTTGTCAGTTTCGATTGGTGATGTATCTAGTATTCTATCTACCGTCCATTTAGTGTATTCTGTACTCATACATATATTTATAAAAAAGATAAATATAGTTAAGTCCTAATAGGATTTGACTACATGTTTACATGTAGACTAGCAGAATGCTAGACAAGTACATATTGGAGAGTAGTAACGAATGGCAATCATAATGAATGCCAAAGGTACCTCGCAAAGCAGTTTTAGAATAGGCAAACGCGGTTCTAGACTGTACGGGACATCTGACGCACCCAGTGACGTTGATAATATCTCGACAGGTGATCTTTGGTTCGATTCAAGCAATACACTAATAAAAATTGCAACGGTAAGTGACGGTTCTGTAGCATGGAGCAAACTAACTGTAGGCGATGCTGATACACTAGATGGTATCAATAGTACAAGTTTTGCCAGAGTCGATACAGATAATACGTTTGCAAATGATGTTACCATAACAGGTAATTTAATTGTAAACGGTACTCAATCTATAATCAATACAGAAACTCTCAATATTGCTGACAATGAAATAGTTTTAAACAGCGACCTTCCTTCCAACCAACCCGCAACTGCAAACGCAGGAATATTAGTAAACAGAGGTAACGAAAGTAATGTGTACCTTCGTTGGGACGAAGATGAAGGCGAATGGACTGTTAATGGTCAAACATTTAGTGCTGGTGCTTTTGTTGGTAACCTAAGTGGTAATGTAACAGGAAGTATAGCACCCAATGGAGCACCTAACGTTGTTAGAGCAAACACACTAATTGTAAACGGCTCTTACACTATGCCAACATCAGATGGGACTGCTGGACAGTTTTTACAAACTGATGGAAGTGGTGGCATAACATTCTCAAGTGAATTTACAGATTTAAGCATCACAGGAACAGCAACATACAATACTGTTGAGTTCCAAAATTCAAACATAATGAAGTTTAACCAGAGATACACTGGTGCTTCAAATGGTAGTTACTTTAGTAACGGTGAATATCAAAAAGTAGTAACAATTATACCAAGTGGCGCCAGCCAAAACTATCAAGTGGTTGGTCGTATGACGGCTCAAAATGCTGGTGAAACTCACACAGTTTATTTTAATGCCGCATTGAGAAGTAACACATTACCAGACCTTGACTGGACTATAACCTATGATGAAGAATACAATGGTGGTAGATATCTAGATCCTCAACTGTGGACCAAAGAAACAACCACAGCAGGATTTATTTTTGCATTCAAAACATTAGGCACAATTTATGGGTCTGTTACAATTGATATGGAAGTTATTCCAAGAGCCAGTTCACAAAAAGACAATGTAACTGTGAACACAGTTGTAAACAGTGAGCAATCCAGTGTTGATGCAGGATATACTGCTAATGATATGGTATTGGTCACAAGAAAACAAGGAACCACATTCAGTGTAAAAGATGTAAGCATAACAGGTAATATTGTTCCCACAGCAAACGAAGTTTACGATTTAGGAACCAGTTCAAACAGATTTAAAGATTTATATCTAAGTGGTAGTACTATCAATTTAGGCACAACAGCAATCAGTATTAACAGTAATGACGAAGTTGATTTTACTGATTCTGCAAACAGCAGTATTAAAAGAAAACTTGTTGTAGACGAAATACATTTGGGTGACGGTGACGATGCAGTTGTCCTCAAAAAAGGTTCTGACGGAAGATTCCAGTCCAAAACACAAAACAGAAGTTCAAAAGCAGAAAGTACCAACAAAGTTGATTTAGATGATAACAATTCAGATGATTTAAGTGAAGGTTCAACAAATTTATACTTTACAAATGCAAGAGCAGATGCTAGAGTTACTTCTGTATTAGCAACACAAGATTCAGATGATATCAAAGAAGGTTCTACAAACCTTTACTTTACAGATGCAAGAGCAAATAGTGCCATAGATGCGAAACTTACTGGCAATTTAACATTCGGTGAAGTTGATGCAAGTATTGTATCATCGCCTATATTTGAAACAGTAAGCGATTACGGATTGATTACTAGTTCAACAACAAACACAATCGACTACGGTTTATTAACTGATACCGTTGTAGCATTAGTAAATAGTGATTACGGTGTAGTTGAAACAAGTGGAGGACCAGTTGAGTTTCCACGATATGCAGTACTATCAGTACCTGATGCATCTGCATACATTGGGCATATGATTTATGTAACCAATGACACAGGGGGTCCAGTAATGGCATTTAGTGATGGCACTAACTGGAGAAGAGTAACAGACAGAGCAGTCATAAGTTAGTAGGAGAACATAAATGGCAGACGAAAGTAATACAGCAATACACCATCCGGCTGATACAAATGGAGATGGAAAGGTTTCAAAAGCAGAAGAGCAAATGTACCTAGAGTTCAAAAGAAAAGAACTTGAAGACTTAGATGCAATGAGAGATGCTCAACGTAGCATGGCTTGGTTTGCACTAAGTGGTATGTTGTTATATCCTTTTGCAGTAGTAATAGCAGTATTGGCTGGCTTAAATCAAGCAAGTGAAATACTAGGTGACATGGCCGCTACATACTTTGTAGCAGTAGCAGGTATTGTTGCCGCCTTCTTTGGTGCTCAAGCATTTAGTAAAGGTAAGTAATTACTATGGTAGATAAGGTAAGAAAACATTTTGTAAGAATAGTCGTAGAGGATGAAATATCACGTGATGATATTGTAGACTTCTTTGACATAGTACAAAGTGTTGTTCCAACCAAAGTATTTTCATCATTTGATGGCAGTGGCAACAAAGTAAAAGCAGAAGTAGTCCACTATGAATCAGATGATGTACAAGTATACGAAGTATTAACTGAAGATGATATTAGTGCTGAAGAAGGTACACAAATTGCAGAAATACTTGCAGAAGAATTAGATGTGGTCGATTGGGACTTTGAGGCCAGTACTGAATATTAGTACTTGACCACAATCTACTTTTTTAGTATAATACTTAGATAATTAATTACATACACACAGGATTAATATGGCGTTCAATAAAACATTCAATCAAGAAGAAGTCGCAAGACTTAAAAAACTAGTTCAGGAAGGAGACCAAGTCCTTTATGAAGTAGAATCACTCCAAGTAGGTTTAAGAGAAACTGTTAAAGCAATAGCAGAAGAAATGGACATTAAACCTGCAATCCTTATGAAAGCAGTTAAAGTTGCTCATAAGGCATCATTTACCGATGAAACAGATAAGTTTGATGCACTAGAAACTATTCTAGCCGCAGTTGGTAAAGATCACTTATAAAACAGGACCAATAAACTAAAAACAGGTTGACAATATAGATCTATCTGTTATACTACTAATATGAGTCTGACTATAGAAAAGGTATATTTATTTGACATGCAATGGACAGATGATGCTGACTATGAGCACATCTTTGAAGATAGGTTGCATGACACAATGATTCCTTTCTTTGCATTTGGTGAAGAAGCAACCTTTTCTAAAGAAGTAGACTTTGAAAGCAGTTATAAACCAGTTGCAAAAGTATATGCAAAGTTTATAACAGAGGCAAGCAAATATAAATTTATGTTAAAATATTCGGACAAATTAAATGAGTTACGTTGACGCAGTTTTTGAACAGAACAAAGGCATAGTAAGAGTCGTTGAACGTACTAAAGAGGGCGAACGCAAGATCATTGATCACCCTATGCGGTACTACTTTTATGTAGATGATCCTAAAGGCAAACAGCATAGTGTATTCGGTGACCCAGTTAGCAAGATTACAGCAAACAACTGGAAAGACTTTAAACGCAATGTAGCACTATATCAAAACAAACAAACATACGAAAGCGACCTAAAGCCTGTAAACAGAGTGTTAGCAGATCATTACTTGGGCATGGATGCACCAGACTTACACAAATGCTTTTTTGATATTGAGGTAGACTTTGACCCTGAAAGAGGTTATAGTTCTCCTGAAGATGCATTTATGCCTATCACTAGTATCAGTGTTTACTTAGACTGGATGGATAAAATAGTATGTTTAGCAGTTCCACCTAAAACACTTAATTGGGAACAAGCACAAAAGATTGCAGATAATGTAGGCGACACTATCTTATTTGGTAATGAAAAAGCAATGCTAGATGCTTTCCTTAGTCTTATAGATGATGCAGACATACTAAGTGGCTGGAACAGTGAAGGTTATGATATTCCTTATACCGTAAACAGAATTATCAAAGTACTAGGTAAAAGCGAAACAAGGCGTCTGTGTTTACTTGATAAGAATATTGTTAAAAGAGAATATGTTAATCATGGTAGAGAAACACAAACATATGACTTAGTAGGTCGTGTACACTTAGACTATATGCAACTGTACAGAAAGTATAACTATGAAGAACGCCATAGTTATAGACTAGACTACATTGGCGAAATGGAAGTAGGTGAAAAGAAAGTTGTGTATGATGGTAGTTTAGACAGACTATACAATCACGACTTTGAACTGTTCTTAGAGTATAACATACAAGACACAATGCTACTTAAGAAACTAGATGACAAGTTGCAGTTTATAAGTCTTGCCAGTGAGATTGCACATCAAAATACAGTATTACTTCCAGTAACAATGGGTGCGGTACAGACTATTGACCAAGCAATAGTCAATGAAGCACACAGACGTGGCATGGTTGTTCCTGATAGAAATAGAACTAAAGATTCAGATAACCCTTGGGGGCATACAGTAGCAGGTGCCTATGTGGCATTTCCTAAGAAAGGTATGCATGAATGGGTAGGATCAATGGACATAAACAGTCTGTATCCAAGTGTGATTAGAGCATTGAATATGGCTCCTGAAACTATTGTAGGACAACTTAGGCAAGAATACACTAACGCAGAAATCAAACAAAAAATGCAATTAGAGAAAAAATCATTTGCAGATGCTTGGGCAGGTAAATTTGGCACTAATGAATACGAAATGGTTATGGCAAAAGATGTAGACAAGCCACTAATATTAGACTTAGAAGACAAAAGAGAAGTTAGTGTAAAAGGTGCTGATGTGTATAACATGCTGTTTAACAGTGAAGAACCTTGGTGCATTAGTGCAAATGGTACTATATATAGAACAGATGTGCAAGGTATTATCCCAGGCCTATTAGAGAAATGGTACTCAGAAAGACAAGAACTACAAGCAAAAAAGAAAGCCGCAACAGATCCAGAAGAGATTGCATTCTGGGATAAGAGACAGTTAGTTAGAAAGATTTTACTTAACAGTACATATGGTGCTATTTGTAATCCAGGCAGTAGGTTCTTTGACCATAGGATAGGACAAAGTACAACATTAACTGGCAGAGCAATTACTAGACACATGGGAGCAGAAACAAACAAAATGCTGACTGGTGAATATGATCACACTGGCGACACTATTGTTTATGGTGATACTGACTCTGTGTATTTTAGTGCTCATGAAATAAGCAAAAAACAAAACATTGAATTAGATATGGATAGTGCTATTGCATTGTATGATAATATTTCAGATACAGTAAGTGCCTCTTTTCCAGGTTTTGCAAATAAGGCCTTTAATATATCAATCAGTCAAGGTAACATACTTAAAGCAGGTAGAGAAGTTGTTGGTAGAGCAGGTATCTTTATTACTAAGAAAAGATATGCTATCAATGTACTAGACTTAGAAGGTTGGCAACCAGAAGGTGGCAAACTAAAAGTTATGGGGTTAGATCTCAAGAGGTCAGACACACCTGAGTTTGTACAAGATTTCCTAAGTGATATATTAGGACAAACACTAAACGGCGACGGCGAAACAAAGGTACTTGCAAGTGTTAGGGAGTTTAAGAAAGAGTTTAAAGCAATGGAACCTTGGAAGAAAGGTATGCCCAAAAGGGTAAACAACTTAACATATTACACAGAAACATACAATAAAGCATTCAGTATGAATAAGAGTGCCAGTCTATACAAGTTAGAAAAACTCAAAGACGAAAAGAAAGTAATGATTCCTGGACATGTAAGAGCAAGTATTAATTGGAATAACATGCTAAAAGCAAATAGTGATCAATACAGTATGCAAATAACAGACGGTATGAAAGTTATTGTGTGTAGGTTAAAAAGCAATGCTATGGGATATACTAGTATTGCATATCCTACAGACGAAATGCATATACCAGATTGGTTTAAACAACTGCCTTTTGATGAGGATTCAATGGAAGAAGCAGTAGTTGATAAGAAAGTAGAAAACTTATTGAATGTACTTAAATGGGATTTGTCAGCAACAGATACCAGCAATACATTCCATAGTTTATTTAATTTTAATGATTAACTTGGTCGTTAGGTATCAAACGGCCAGGATTTATAAACTTTTTAGGTGTAAAGGCCTAAATAATAACTTTAATGTAAGAGGTGACAACATATGATAAAAGATATATTTAAAGACATTCTAAGGCACACCCACGCCTTAGGCTTTATTGAACAGGTTAAAATTAGTGGTACTGCTGAAAGTACAACTATAGAGGCCATGGATGCAGACAAAACTGTTATCCTGCAAGGTAAACTACACAATCCTGTAGCAGACTTTGTAGACCAAACAGTAGGTCTTAGTAGAATGAGTGTACTAGATGGATACTTAAAGTTTCCAGGATTTGTAGATGAAGGTTCTACTGTAAATGTAGAAACACAAAGCAGGAATGGAGACGATATTCCTGTACAGATTAGTTTCACAAGTGCAGAAGGACACACAGGTAGTTATAGATTTATGTTAGCAGATGTTATTAATCAGCAACTAAAATCTGTTACAATGAAAGAGATACCATGGGACGTTACTATTACACCGTCACAGAAGAACTTAAAAGACTTAGGTTACTTCAATGGTGTGTTAGGTGGCTTTGAACCAGTGTTTTCTCCAAGTACAGAAGATGGTGCTTTATATTTTAGCATTGGTGAAGGTGCCGGTGATAAAGGTAAACTTCCTATTAATAATAATGTTGAAGGCGAACTGTCTGGCAACTGGAAATGGGAAATAGACAAAGCATTAAGTATTCTAAGACTAAGCGATAGTGCAAATTGTACTGTTAGTTTTGCTAACGCAGGTGCAATGCAAATTGTGATTGACAGTGGCTTAGGCGAATACAAATACATATTACCTGCTAAGAGTTAAACATGACAGAAGATTTAGGAAAGAAGCACCAGGATTGGGCAGTTTACCTGCCCGCCATTAGTGGGTTCTATGTAACGCAATTACAGAAAATGGATGCTAATCCAAGTGAATGGAGATGCCCTGAAGGCTTTGAAAAAGGCACACAAGGTATGAACTTCCTTGATCCTGAGAACAGTTATTATCATTACCCATGGGGTCTTTACTCAGGTGGACATGCTCACTTAGATCCTGTTAAAAGCGATGAACGTGAGCCAATGATACAAGGTAGAGATCGTAGTAAAACTATGATACTAGGAGACTCAGGTGGTTTCCAACTTGCCACAGGTGTTATTAAAATGGACTGGAGCAATGCTAAAGATCCTAATGATCCTGTAAGAACAGCATTTTGTAATAAGATACTTACATGGTTAGAGCATACAGCAGACTGGAGTATGACATTAGATGTTCCTGCTTTTGCGGCAGTTGGTAAACTAAGCGAAAGGACAGGACTTACAGAATTTCAAGACACACTAGACATTAGTCTACTTAATTTAGACTATTTTATGAGGAACAGAACACCAGGTGCTACCAAGTTCTTAAATGTGTTAAGTGGTAGTAACGAAGAGAATAGCAAAATATGGTATGATGCAGTAAAGCATTTTTCCAATAAAAGTTTTGTGCAAGAAGCATACGGTGATGAGAATAGAACCTTAGAGGGTTACGCATTCGCTGGTATCAATATGAAACACATGTATAGTGTGTTAAGTAGACTATTGGATCTTAGAGAAGATGGTTTACTTGAAGGTAAGGATTGGATACACTTCTTGGGTACTGGACGCCTTAATTGGGCATGTCACCTTACTAGTATCCAAAGACAGTTGAGAAAATATGACAATCCTAATGTTACACTTTCATTTGATGCGGCATCACCTTTTGTTAATACAGCATATGGCCAAACCTACACACATAATGAGTTTAGAGCCAAGCGATTCGGATACTTTATGGATAGAGCATTCGATAACAAAGATCTCAAAGGATCAAAGATGCCTATGCCTTTTGCACATTCCCCTATAATGAGTAGACTAACTGTTGGTGACATCTGTGTTTTAGGACATGGTGATGTTAATAGGAATGGTAAAGAGACTACAACTAGTTGGGACACACTAAGTTATGCACTTTATATGGGTCATAGTGTTTACAATCACATTACAGCAACGCAAGAAGCAAATAGACTTGCTGATATGGAGAAACACAGAACACCTACACATTGGAAGAACTGGAAGAAAGTTAAAGGCAGTAGTGTAAGTAATGAAACTTCGCCTTATGTTCCAGGTACTATTTTAATGTTTGAAAGTTTTGCAGAAGAAGTATTAGATCCTAATAACACAAATGCAAGACAGATGTTAGAAGATAACAAAGAGTTTTTAAAGGAGATTAGTTTCTCAGATGGTAGTGCAGAGCAATCTACATTTGGTGCTTTATTTGAAACTGACGAATATGAGTCAGGTGACAGTGAAGCGGATATGCAAGAAGACATAATGAGGGCCGACTATGACGGTGAGTAATAAAGCATACAGTGGTACATACACATTTGAAGGACATGACGTAAAATTTCATGTGTTGGAGAATGGTGCAACAATGGAAATAGTAGAAACTAAAGACGGTAAAACAATGCCTGTTAGACTTGTAGACCTTGAAGAAGGTGTAGACTATCAAGATAAATTAATTGGTTGGGGATATGTCAGTTACTAATTACTTTAATGATAAAATTAACAATAAACCAGTAGCGATTATTGATAATTTTTTCAATGAAGATATATTAGATAAGTGGTTAGACTATTATCAGCATAAAGCAGACTTTAGATATGCAGTAGAAGAAGTAGAAAACGGTGAGGCTTTACTTTGTCATTGTTTGGAATTGTCAGATGTAGAAGATATATTTAATATGTCTGAAACTATTATGCCATTAGTAGAAGAATATAACAAACTCTATGGCACTGATCTAAGATACGTTGATTTATGCAGAGCACATATAAACTTAATAACAGCAAATGATAAATTTGTTGGCCATACAGATAGAAATAATGGTATGGTAGTTCTTTGGTTTGCTAACCCGCAGTTCAAAGATACAATGGGTGGGTTCTTTTTAGGCACATCTAAAGAAGACAGTATACTTGTTGAGAATAGTTTCAATAGGTTAGTTGTATTTCCTGCTACAATGTGGCATTCTATACAGTCACTTGCTAGTACTGATGCATTTAGAATTACCGTATACTTAGGTTTTTCTAGAGAAGTTAAAGATAGGAACTTTAAACAAAAAAATTTAGTTAATAAATTTAATAAAAGAGAAGTAGTAAATGGATAGAGAAGGTCACGAGGATACAAAGTTTTTTATAGGCACTGAAGTAGAGCATACGCCTGCTTATGGTCAAAAGACTTTGTTTGTAGTTGGGTATCAACCAAAAGAGGAAATACTTGCTAGGGCACTTAATAGCGGTTGTCCGCACATTTATCTAGGTGCTAACCAAAGTTTTAATCCACCAACTGAAAAAGATTGGCAGGGTTGGGACGAACTAGTTACAAGTCTACTAAAAGATGATATTTGGATTACACTAGACTTTGATGTAACTTTAGCAGAACAAGTATTAGAATGTGGTTGGACTGAGTATAGTACATTTATACCAATGATAAGTGTTAAGTTGCCTTACATTAATCAATTCAATTACAATGCGACACTCAAACTAGATGACAAAGACTTTAAAGCAACTAATCCAGGTGTTTGGTGTCATAGTTTACATGAACTACAAGACAGAAAAGTATTTACGGACTGGGCCAAATATACCAAAGACGAGGTGATAGATTGAGGTTGACATTGGCCACAAAATATGATATAATTAACATTATGGAGAATCTATATGAGTGATGGAGTTTATGATATAAACATGCGTAAACTGTTCTACATGGGACTAGAGTCTTATGAAGCAAGGTATACATTACAATTACAAGAATGGAACGAGCGTGTTTTTAAAGAGCATGGCATTGATTATGAAATTATCGAAGGCGAAGAATTAGATAACAGCAAAGCAATCGTTACAGGTAGTGTGTTAGACGCACATGGTAGAAGTTATTACAGTCTAAGTCAAACAATGAACTTAGTACAGAAAATGAAGAACGGTGAAATTACTAGCGATGATGTTATCTTTTATGAAGATATGTTTACACCAGGCTTAGAATGTTTGCCTTACATAATGGATCAATCTCCACCTGAATACAGACCTAAAGTATTCTTAAGATTCTTAGCACAAACAACAGACCCAGATGACTTCCTTATTAGAGAAGGCATGTTTGATTGGATGCGTAGATATGAACAAATGGTAGATGAGTTTGTTACAGGTATATGTGTAGCAAGTGAAGAATTTGTTGCACACTTAAGAACAGCAGGATTTAAAAAGCCTATATATGTAACAGGTTTGCCGTTTGGTAAAAGCGAAGTACAAGAGCGGGTTCCTAATCCTAAGCCATTGAAAGAAAGAACAAAGAGAGTTGGTTTTGCGGCACGTTGGGATGATGAGAAGCAACCACACTTTTATATGGACTTAGCAGAAGCCTATTACAAAATAGATCCTGAAGTTGAGTTTGCTATATTTTGTGGACACCCAGAACTAAAAAGTTCAGATCAAGAGTATGTTGATAGAGCATTAGAATTACAAGCAGGCAATACTGCTAACTTTAAGATCTACACAGGCTTAAAGAAAAACGATTACTATAACTTACTAGCAGACAGTCAAGTATTATTTAATTGTGCCTTGCAAGACTGGGTAAGCAATACAGTAAGCGAAGCAGATACATTAGGTACACTCACACTATATCCTGCTTATAGAAGTTTCCCAGAAGTATTTGCTAACAATGGCAGACACTTGTACGTTCCTTGGAGCATGGAAGACTGTATTAGTAAACTGTCTAATATGTTTGATGATATTAATACAGATAACCTAAGCGAATATAGTTTAGGTAAGATAAGCGATTATCAAAATGGTACAATAGAAAGAACACTTAAAGTAATATCTGGTTTAGGTCTAGAGCAACAAAGAGATAGACAGCATTACAGAAGAAAGGTAGCAAAGGCAAAATATGTTTGAAGCATTTATGACAGTTGTAAACTTTTTTATAGGAATTGTATTTGTTATTGCGGCGGCATACTTTGCCTATATGAGTAGTATACTTGTTTCTGAAAGGAAAGCAAGGTATAGAGCAGGTACACATGATTACTATGATAACCCAATAAAGGAGAACGATGAGCAGAATTAAAAAAGCAGTTTTGTTTTTATTTGCAGTTGCGGTACTAACTTTAGTATCATTAAATGCGTATGCAACTGGTGGTGTTAAACTTGGCGGCACATTTATTAATAGTGACGATGCTACTTTTAAATTGGCAATTGATAATTCTGTAGAAACAGGCAAATGGCAAAGAGGAGTTGAAGTAGATTATATGTATCAAACACAAAGTGATGTTGAAACTACCAACGAGTTATATGTAAATACCAAGTTAATTTATACTTTTGCTCCAAAACATTATATAGTTAATACATCTACATATGATGTTGACAAGTTCAGAACAGACGAACAAAGAATCAGTATGGCAATCGGTTATGGTTACAAGTTATTGAGAACTGAAAAATTCAAAGCAAGTAATGAGTTTTCAATAGGTTACTTAACTAGTGACTTAGTAGATGAAATAATTTACAGAAACAGTTTATGGTTTTTCTATAAACTGTCTGACAAGGTAAACTTTACCAACAAGTATTTGGTCGAGTTTGGTGATGAAGCAGAAGACTATGTGAGGAATGAAACATCATTAAATTACAACTTTGACAATGGATTAGTCTTAGGCATAACAAACACTTATACAGAAGATCCAATTGACAATAATATTTTAGGTGTTACAATAGGAGTTAAGTGGTAATGGGTCATCCTACTAATACACAGATTAAAAAAGCAATAGATGAAGGTGTTGATAAGATACTTAAAGAACTAAAAGAATTAAAAGGAAGTCTTCCTGCAGGATTACATATAGAAAGTGGTTGGGCAGATGAAGAACGTAATAAGAAGAAAGACAATGATTGAAAAAACATATATTTTAAAACCTAAAAACAAAAAAAGTTTAGTGGAAAGAGTTATCTACATTAAAGACGGAACTGTATTTTCTTACACTGAAGGCTATACCGGTGGCGAGTGGTTTTTTGTTGGTACTGAAGAACAGATGAAAATGATACTTCCACCATTAGATGATGATTCTGTAGATATGAATATGTATTTTGATTGGGAATTTGTAGAGTCTGGACAAGGACACACAAACGATTGGGAATTCGTAGGTCCTGCTGATGCTGAACTTGTAGAAGAAGCAGAAAACATTATGGAAGAAGATGGTCATTGGGCATTAGAAGAAGCAGGTTGGACTTATGAAGATACTGAATGGTTAGTTTATAATGGATTAGAATTGACCGTTAAGAATAAGGAAAAATAATGAAAGAACATTGTCCATATGGACATGTAGTTTTGAAGGAAGTACCTTTAGAATTTAATAACGAAGGTAATACTTCAAAAAGAGGAAAATAGAATGGCGACAGGAAAAGTAAAATGGTTTGATTCAAGTAAAGGATTTGGATTTATAGCACCAGACGATGGCAGTAAAGATGTGTTCGCACATCATACAGCAATAGCAGGTGATGGATATAAGTCTTTACAAGAAGATCAAGCAGTTACATATGATGTTACTGAAGGTGCGAAAGGACCACAAGCAACAAACATAGTATAAGGAGAATTGTATGAGAAGTATTTGGGTAACATTTAGTAAAGAAGGTATACACAAGTATCCTGCGGCATTAGAAGATCCTAATCTAGCAACTGGCGACGAGTATGACGTTAGTTTTCTAGGTTATCCTCATAGACACACATTCCACTTTAAAGTGTGGATAGAAGTGTTTCATGATGACAGAGATATTGAATTCATACAATTTAAAAGATGGTTGGAGAATCAGTATAGAGATGCTATTCTCCAACTTGATTATAAGTCATGCGAGATGATCGCAGATGACTTAGCAGAACAAATAATGGCAAAATATCCAGGTCGTTGGCTTAAAATATCCGTAGCCGAAGATAATGAAAACGGTTGCGAAATGGAGTATCCATTAGAAGATATGGATGGACCAGATTTTGAGGATATAGATGCAATAGATGATGTATTCGAAAGTTTAAAATAGTGGAGACATCAATTGATAACAAATACACAAATGCTATGCCAGGTGATTGTGTATATAATGAAAAAGAGGACATTGCCTTTTTATTAGTACCTAAGTGTGCTACAAGTGTAATTAGAGATTATGAAAAAACAAATAGCGACTGGAAAAGAATTACACTATGGGAAGAAGAAAAATGTCCAGGAAGGTTTATAGTGATATTGAGAGATCCAATAGAAAGATTTATTAGTACTGTTAATATGTACTTAGGTTGGAGAGAAGTAGAACCTCAAACAAACTATGTTTCTTTTGATTTTGGTGATGAAGGATTTTATTTAAAATCTAATGATGCACATTTTAAACCACAAAAAGGTTTTTTAATTGATATGTTTGACATTATAAAAAAATATAGTGCTGAACCTATCATAGATTATTTTTATTATAATAAAAATATTTATAATCAAATCAATACTGAATATGGTTTCAGTATTGACGCAACAAAACGTTTGATGCAATCAATTAATATTGTTAATAACGTTAATGAATCAGTAATTAGGCAGGCATATAAAGCCGATTACGATTTAATTAAATCTGTACAATTTAAAAACATATAGGAGAAAATTATGACAGAGACACATTTAAAAATTAAAGCACTTTTCGAAGAGTATGTAAGCGAAAATGAAAAATTTAAAGAAGGCCAAGGCGTAAAAGCATCGGCAACAAGAGCAAGGAAGGCATTAATGGAAATTACTAAACTAGCGAAAGTTAGAAGAGGTGAGATTCAAGACGCAAAAAATAATGCCTAACATTAAACGTATTCCTTTCACTGAAAAGAGAGGAGACAAGGAGATAGTAGTCCAACCTACAAAATCTAGGCCGGCTGGCTCACTTACAGAACCAGTTGACGAGATAGAGGATTGGGGCGGACTCTTAGATCCAAAGGAGGAAAATAAAGATGAGTGATAAACCAACAGTTGTTATTACAGGCGGACTTGGTTTTATTGGTGCACAGGTAAGTAAAACTTTTGCAAACGAAGGTTATGACGTAATTGTCATAGATACTAACACGAGCAGAAAGTGGACACTACCAGAAGGTGCTACTTTATTTCCACATGAATTTCAGGCTACAACTACAGCAGGCATTCTTGAAATGTTTAAACCAAAAGCGGTTATACATTTAGCGGCCAGCCATGTTGTTCCTGATAGTATTATTGACCCTGGCAAGTATTATAAAAATAACGTGTCAGGTACTCAAGCACTATTAGATATGTGTGTTAAAGCAGGAATTAAAAACTTTATCTTTAGCGGTTCTAGTAGTGTGTATGGTGAAAGAGATAGCAAAGAACCATTTGCAGAAACTTTAACACCAATGCCAATGAGTCCGTACGCAATGAGTAAGCATATGACAGAACTTATGTTAGAAGATTACAACAAAGCATATGGGTTAAATTATATTAGTACAAGATATTTTAATGCCGCTGGTGCAGACCCAGAAGGTAAAAATGGTTATACACAAGATCCAGCAACTCATGTAATGCCTATCATTATTGATAAGATTACAAATGACGAGGTATTTAATATTTGTGGCGATGATTATGATACTAAGGACGGTACTTGCATTAGAGATTACTGTCATATACAAGACATTGCAAATGCTAAACTTAAAGCAGTAGAGCATTTAGATAATGACGGTGAAAGTGGTATTGTAAACTTAGGCTCAGGAACAGGATTTAGTATACATGACTTAATCATATCAGCACAGAATGTGGTAGGTAAGAGTCTAAAATACGAAGTAGGTCCTAGAAGAGCAGGAGATCCATCGTACTTATGTGGAGATATTTCTAAAGCCAAAACATTATTAGATTGGGAACCAACATATACATTAGATGATATGTTTGCACATTCTAAGTTTTGGGTAGACAATAAAAACAAGGCTATAAAAAATAAATGATAGGAAAAAGAAAATCAGTAAATGTTATCAATAGGACAGGCACACCTGTAATGTCTATCGTTGGTGCAATAGGTAAAGGCGATAATTTAGAATTAGTTAAAAATAAATTTCCTATTACTGATAAAGAAATTGGGGAAGTTATACATTTTTTCTGTAATAATGTTGATTTTGATCAAGGACATTTATCTGTGTTTAAAGAAGTTATTTTTGAAGACAACAAAATATCAGTTAAACTTGATGAAATATCAGCAGAATTTTATTTAAGAATGCTTAATAGATATATTTTTAAATACAAGAAAGTTACTGATTTTGAAGATATGCTTACTGAAGGTTTAAAAATGACTTTTGGTGTAGTATTAAAATTAAGTCAAAAACTTAACACTGAAAATTACAATGTATCTAATGACAGTGAAATACTTAATCCTGTTTTAGATAGTGGGTTTTTCAAAGAGTTAAAAATATTTTTACAGATGACTAATAGAGATATTATGGAAGAAGTTAAAAAAATCAATCTAGATGATTTTGATAAAGTCGAATTTGATTTATTAGAAAATGATTTTGAAAGATAGGTTGACATTGGCCACGAAAAATGGTATAATAAGAACATGGATAAACTATATTATAGTTGGAACGACTTAAACAGAGATTGTAGAATCATAGTGCGAGAAATGGCACATGAAAGTTACAAGCCTGAGGTTATAATTGGTCCTGGAAGAGGCGCATACCCTTTTGGAGTAATGATGAGTCATTACTACGAAGTACCGTTTGAAGCATTCCGCTGGCAAACAAGAGACGGTGCAATCGAAGATTCTGAAACACTAATACACATTTTATCTAAATATAAGGATAAGACAATTTTAGTTGTTGATGATATTAATGATACTGGCACAACACTACAAGGTATTGATAGAGTTATTACAGACTATGTAGACAGTATATCTAATAAAATGGTTTACGCACACCAAGATATTAGATATGCTACATTGTTTGATAAAGAGTCTAGCAGTTTTGACAAAGTTGAATTTACTGCTAACAATGTACTACCCGATCAAGAACGTTGGATAGTGTTTCCATATGAAGAGTGGTGGAGATAATGTGCGGTGGCTATACAGGAGAACACGATAACATGAATAAAACAGCAGAGATAGTAAACATAGATGGTGCTGGTTATATAGTACATCTTATGAAAGATGGTGAAGCCTTTGGCAAAATCGACGTTAGAGATAAGTCAATACACTATGCACAAGACGTTGTAGAGAATTGGGAAAACGGTATTTTGAGGGAAGACAATGAGTACATCAAAAAGTCTCAGCAATCATCTTAAGGTTCTTGAAGAAAGGCATAGAGCATTAGATGAAAAAATTATTATATTAGAGGACGATTACACTTCAAACGAAATAGTTAATCCTCTAAAACTAGAAAAATTAGAATTAAAAAGAGAAATAGAAGAATTAAAAATACAAATCAAGGAAAAGCAAAATGAAGGTAAGTGATAAAATTACACAAAGAATTAAAGAAGCCGGAGCAAAGTATTGGGCAAGTGATAATGTTGCTAAATTTATGGATGAAGGCGATGACCTAGCACTTATTGAAGAACTTATTCCTCATTTTGAAGGTGTGCTAGACACACTTATTATTGATAGATTTAACGACCCTAACAGTCAAGGTACTGCTAGACGTCTTGCTAAAATGTATATCAATGAACTTATGTGGGGTAGATATAACAATATGCCTAATGCCACAGCATTTCCTAATGACATAGAAGAAGGTTACAAAGGTATGTTGGTTGTGAGAAGTGAAATACAAAGTATGTGTTCACATCATCACCAGCCAGTAAAAGGTGTAGCATACATTGGTATTATTGCTGGAGAGACACTTATTGGTTTAAGCAAATATACAAGAATTGCACAATGGTGTGCAAGACGAGGTACATTACAAGAAGAACTTGCTAATGATATTGCTAGAGAAATTATGAAAGCAACTGGCAGTCAAAACTTAGGTGTTTACATACAAGCAACACATGGTTGCGTAGAGAACAGAGGTGTGTTAGCACATAGTAGTTTAACACAAACAACTGTATTAGAAGGTGCTTTCTTTGATGATCCTGGTACAAAGAAAGAATTTATGGATAACATTAAATTACAACAACAATATTCCTGCGGTACATAAATGACATTAAAGTATAGCGAAACATTTTATTCTGCACAAGGCGAAGGCAAGTATGTAGGCATACCTAGTCTGTGGATGAGATTTTTCCTATGTAACTTACAATGCAATGGCTTTGGACAAAAAGACCCAACAGACCCTAGCACATATGAACTACCATATGAAACAATAGATATTACAAATATAGACAATGTATTTGATTTGCCTGTGTTTGAAAAAGGTTGTGATAGCAGTTATACTTGGAGTAAGAAGTATAAACATTTAATTACTGATAAAACTGTAGAAGAGGCCGTAGACGAACTTACAGCACTTCTACCGCATGGTAAGTTTGTACACCCAGTTACACAACAACCAGTACACATGGTGTTTACAGGCGGCGAGCCAATGCTTAAAAACACACAGCCTGGTATGATGCAAGTTATAGAAGAATTTAAACGCAGAAACAATCAACCTATGAATGTTACTGTAGAAACAAATGGCACAAAGCCTATCACAGACGAGTTTGCTGAATACATACAACGTGAATATCCAGCCTGGGCCAATGGTTCTGAATGGTACTGGAGTTTAAGTCCTAAACTGTGGAGTACTGCTGGTGAGAAGAACAAGAAAGCAATCAAGCCAGAAGTAATAGGCAGATATGCTGAAGTAAGTCCACATGGTCAATTGAAGTATGTGGTAAATGGCACAGATGAAAGTTGGAGAGAAGTAGAAGAACACACTAAAGCATTTAGAGATGCCGGCTGTAACTTCCCTGTATGGATTATGGGAGTTGGCGG
>Ga0222718_10000248_pt1 | contig 58176 bp, 55 predicted proteins | sample C33_27DmetaG_FD_165045 | JGI IMG/M metagenome (GOLD analysis project Ga0222718, IMG submission 165045) | Estuarine water microbial communities from San Francisco Bay, California, United States - C33_27D | ecosystem: Environmental > Aquatic > Marine > Unclassified | place: USA: California... | reverse complement strand
GAATAAAGCCTCTAGTAAGTAGCGATATTTAAAGTAAGTTAATGTAAAATGAACTAAGGTCAAATGGTTAGCCCATATCTGAAAAACAAGGGGTCGGCAGTTCGATTCTGCCTCTGGCCACAATAAATATAGGCTCTAATCGTGTTCACAATTGTACTAATCAAAACTTAGAACATTTCTTAGAACATAGCCCCTGAAAAACCCAATAAACATTGAAGTTGAATTAATGCACAAATAGTAAAATAATATAAATGATTACATTTCAAGATCTCGTTAAATCACTTCCAAGTGATCCAAACCAAAAAGGACTTGAGTTTGAAAAGATTTGTAAATGGTATCTTCTCAACTCTCCTTTCTATAAAAAGCAGATTAAAAATGTCTGGCTATGGAGTGAGTGGAAAGACAGGTGGTCTAACCAAGATAGAGGGATAGATTTAATTGCAGAAACAAAAAGTGGAGAGATTTACAACCTGCAGTGAAGAAACTTGGTTTACCTGAAGAAGTGAATTTGCATACTTTCCGCCATACTTCTGTTTATCTTGGAGTACTTTCAGGATCAGACATTTTGGCAATATCAAAGAGGTTAGGTCACAAGAGTATACGAATTACTGCTGATACTTATTCAGACTTATTTAAAGAAACCGATATGGAGCTTGCGGATAAATTAGCTGAATTACAAGTGAAAACTTTAGATCAGGAATTTCCTGAAACAAAAGAGCAACTTGGATAAGCACTGCATATCTCAAAACTCATAATTTTTATAAAAAATTTGTGCGGGGTGCTTAATCTATGAGCTAAAGCAAGCTAGCGATTTTTTAGCCCCCCTACCTACTGCATACCTGACAACTCAGACCCCCTTTATCACTACCAAAACTCCCAAAAGTATCTGCCCACTTGAATAAACAAAGTGCTTTCTGCCTGTATTAATTGCATAAATGCATAGTTCATCTCTACAAAAGGGCTTAGTGCGTCCAGAAACTCCAGAAACTATGGTTGTTAGTTGGTCGTGAAATGATATATTACAAAATTTAGATTGCATATTGGGGCGGTGGTGTCTATAAAAACTATTGAAGAAAGCTAGCGATTTTAAGCTATAACGAAAAGTAATTAGAGAAAGTCGGAATAACAAATTTCATATATTGCGTATATTGTTCTGTATTTCGTAATATTGTCAAGTTGAGTATCTTGAGTAAGTTGAGTATCTTGAGCAACTTGATTTAGTTGACATTGTTATCAAATGTATATAAAAACAGTGACTATTAAGAAATCAATTCTTATTTATTTAAACCTGCAGTTATTTGAGATGAAGTTTCATAAATAATGATATCTGCAATTCTTTGTGTGTTAGTAATATAAAAATAAAATCTAGGCCTCCTAATACTTTCAGTAACATACCACTCTCCACAACTGTAGCTTCCTCTTTGGCCACCTGAGTAAACTATTAAATCTGCCACTCTCTGACCTTCTAGTGTATTAGATGTTATGTAAACAATTAAATCTGCATTTCTCTGATTGTCTGTAAAGTATATTTTTCCTTGAAGTGGAATTTTTTTACCATTTTTCTGAAAATAACATTTATCAGCAACCTCTACAATCCCTTCTTCAACAAAAGTGGTAGTTGGAGCAACAGTTGAAGTGGTAGTTGGAGCAACAGTTGAAGTGGTAGTTGGAGCAACAGTTGAAGTGGTAGTTGGAGCAACAGTTGAAGTGGTAGTTGGAGCAACAGTTGAAGTGGTAGTTGGAGCAACAGTTGAAGTATTTGGAAATGTGCTGAAAGGTGAAGTTGAATAATTTACTTCGTATTCAAAAATAGAAATTAAATTTAATAAATAATCTAATTCAATATTTAAATTTTCTAAAGAATTTTTACGAATATATCCATCATCATTTGTCTTGAGCCCAACAAGGTTATTTTCTGAATGCAAATCAGACAGACTAAGTGACGCAAGTAATGAATTATGAACTTGAGCTATATTCATATAGCTTGGATAAGTTATTTTTATAAAGTTATTATTTAAATTACGAAGATCGTTATTGATTTCTTCAAAATTTCTCAATGTTTCTTGGTACTTATTTTCTTTATTTTCCCATTTAGCATTTTCATTATTTATTTCAATTTTAAACAAAACAACACCTTTTTTAAGAGCAAGTAATTCTGTTAAGTAGAAATCTACTTGGGAAGGTCTATCAGCAGTTAACTCAGTTGTGGATGTGGTATTGTCAAGTTCTATATTTGATTCAAAATCTTGGCTACAAGATGAAATTAGTAAAATTCTTATTAGCAAATAAGTTGATTTTAGATTTATAACAATACTTTATTATAGAGTTAATTCATACTTATAAGATAAGCTTGTTAAGTTGAAATAACGATGCCTAAAAAAGTTAGAACAAATTTAGAACTGCTCACTTCTGAAGCCTGTTTTATTTACCGCTCACTGCGATATAGAGCCTGTGTATAACGAGCGTAAAATCAAACTAAATAAGTTATACTTAGCTAAGGTCAAAAGGTTAGCCCATATCTGAAAAACAAGGGGTCGGCAGTTTGATTCTGCCTCTGGCCACAATAAACATAGGCTCTATCGCCTTTCACAAACAAACTAGTAAAAACTTTGACCATTTCTTTGACCACGCCTATTGAAAAAGCCTATAAACATTGAACTGAATTTATTGTTTTAGCCCTCTTTTTTTAGTGTCCGCTTACGCCAATAACAATGCATATATCAATTCGACTACTCACTTACTTGTGCGTAAGAGATTAATTAATCTGTGGAAACTAATAAAATAATTTGATGATTATGGAGGATGGTTTACTGACGGAGTTACAAAATTTGGAAATGAATTAAAAGAAAATAAATACTTTTTCGTAATTCCCAATCATTTAGGTCAATTAATTATTTTTAAAATATAAAATTTGTTCTAATTCTCTTTGAGAGATAATTGATAAAAATATTCAAACTCACTATAAAAAAGCTCTTGATTTAGCTTGCTATGGGAATGAAGTGGAATTAGGGACAGATACAAGCTTGCAATTAAGCAGTAAAAAACTTTTTTTGATATTATTTCAATTTCATTTTTAAAAGTCTGAAAAAAAAGATTCTCAATGAATTCTCTATCAATAGAAAATAATTTGTAATAATTTTTTTCTTTAATGTACATTTCTGAATCTATTAAATCATAATTCCCTAAAACACACTGGCCAATTTTTGCAAGATCGTAAACCCAATGACCATATATGTTTCCCATGGGATCAAATATTTTAATATTTTCTTTGTTAGGTTCATAAATAATATTGCTAAAAACAAGATCTCCATGAAATAAAGTAGTTTCATTGGAGTGGTTAAAGTTTAAAATTAATTCTTTAAAATAATTTAAGAATTCTTTATCAGCACTATTATTTCTCTCAACAGTTTTTAAATAAATATCATTCCAAAAATAATTTGTTTCAAATTTATATTTTGAACAATCTTGTAAAAACTCTTTTAGTATTTCAAATAGTTTTTGCCATAAATTATTTGAATTATCATAATACAAAAACAGCTCTCTTAAAGTAAAGCCACTTATTAGCTCCAATTTAATTTTTGCTTCGCGGAAATCTATATCTAATAATTTTGGTATTAGGTTTTTAGAAATTGGAAAATTTTCTATCCATAAGCCTTCATTTATAATTTTTTGGGGATTATTAATGGAATGTTTTGTTGCAGTGTCTTTTTCAAAAACAACCTCGTTAAAACTTCTTCCTATCGGCAAGTTTTTATTCTTAATATATTTTTCAACTGTTCCAAAATCTAAGAATTTATCTTTATTATGAATATAAAGTTGTAGTTTATTCCGCCTGTTGTATTCTTCTAATATATTTGATAATTGTGTTTCATTTTCAGAGTTTTCAATATAGTTTTTTGCAATATCATAAAAATTTTTGGGATTTGAAAATCTATATATTCCTGAAAGTGCAAGGTTAGTAGGAGGTTTTTTTTCTGGCTTATCATAGAAAACTATATTTTCGTCAACCATACACCACCTAGAATAATCTGATACATCCATCGCACTTACAGAGTCATTTGGCATTTCAAGTATGTCAAAATCATAAAGAGCGTCACTAAGCATTACTGTTAAGTTTTTCTCTTCTCCATCAGCCCCTAAAAACACTGATGTAGCCGGGCCTTGAGTAAGGTTTTGTGAGACTTTTTTAATTACTACATTTTTAAAATTGTAGTAATCCAAAATCTCCATATACAAAGCTTCATTATCCTTTATAACAACAGTGATTTGATCAAAATAATTTTGGTACTTTGTTAAGGCGTAAGTAATTAAGGGCTTGTTTCCAAAAGGTAGTAAAGATTTTGGATATTTCTTTCCAAGTTCAAAAAACCTCGTTGAAGAACCTGCTGAAGGTATTATGAGTTTATTCAATTAAAAAATTCTCTAACTCAACTGCTTTATCATCAACATAATAATCTGCATAAGGTTTTCCAAAATGTAACTCATCATATTTAACATTATTATTTGAAAGCCATTCTTTTGTTATCTCTCCTACATCATTGATGATATCTTCTAAATTACCATTATGAGTTAACATCCTTCGTGCTGTAAGAATAATTATTTTATTTCCATTTTCGTAAAGTTTATTAATCCTATTTATGATCGGCTCATTTGGTTTCGCTTCTAAATATTTTTTTGTTGAATCTTTAAATTGGTGATTTGGAAAACAAATTGTGTCATCTAAATCAATACAGTAAATTTTTCCCATAGTTATATATTAGTTTTTTTGAAATTTCATTTACTTAATTATTAAAACCTATCCAAAAGCATCTAGAATATAATTGAAGGTTTTTAGTGAAAAATAATTTTTGTCTACATATTCAAACGACCCCTAGTCACTTTAAATATGTTTATAATTTCCTTGAATCAGCATCTAAAAATATTAGAAATATTGAAAATGTACCAATATATATTATTTTTGATAAATCTGAAGAAGCAGAAGAGTTTAATAAAAATTTAAGTAGCAATTTGTCAATCAGGACATTACTAATGGAAGAAATTGTTAACAGTGCAAATTTATTAATTAAAGAATCTTATGAAAATTGTTTGAATCCTAAAGATAATTTACCAATAAAGTGGGGCGCTGGTGGACACAGAGATTATGTTGCCGTTAAGCGAAGTTACTCTATCCTGGCACTTGGAAATTTAGGATTTAAACATGTTTGGTGTTTAGATTCTGAGAGCTATGTTTTAAAATCGTTTGATATAAATGAGTTTATAGATAAAAATTTACAAAAACCATCATTGCTTATTGGAAGTGGTATTTCAGGAGTTCGATATCCTTTTTTGTTTGAAAATTTATTTGGATGGAATATAGGTAAAACACACCCTTTGAGAAATATTAATATCCGTATGAATGATTTTTGGATTATTAATACTGACTATTTTCAAAAAATGATTGAAGAGCTTCAGGGATTTCATAAAAAAGGAATAAGCTACTTTATGAACGGTAGTGAGCAATCACTTTATGAGTACTATTTATTTAAATCTATTTATGAAGATAAGATAAATCTTGAACCGATCAATATTTTTGGTGATATGCATGGAAATCGATTGTTTTATGATTTTTATGTAAAGCCAAAAACAAACTTGAGTGAATTAGCAAAATTTATGAATGATTATTATTTTGATCTCACTAACAGTTATAGAGGTGATTATATAAATAGTATGCAAAAAAACGATCGGGGTAGAAAGCTTTTAGAATTATTAAATATTAAAGTTGCAGTTAGTAATTATCAGGGGTTTTAATAATAAACATTTCTTTTAAAATTATAAAAATACATAAAGTTTTTAATGACTAATACAAAAAGTATTAATTCTAAAAAATTTTCAAATTCTAAAAACCCAGCAACAATAAATATAAAAGTAAATACAATTTCAGAAAATAAAATAAATTTTTTATTAACTTTTCCTATGTAACAAAATGCAACATATTGACTAGTAAAGATTCTATAAGTACTTATGAGAAATAAAGTTACAACACTATAAAGTTGGTTAGAATTTTCAAAGAAAATAAAAACAACAAATAATAATAAAAAAGCTGAGAATAGATAAGGAATTCTTTTTTTATATTTAGAATTGACTTCACTTACGGAAGGGTATGATTCAATTAATTTATAAGCAACCCGCAAAGAATACACAACTAACACTTCGGATAAAACTAAAAGTAGTCCATAAGTTGAAAACTCAATTTTGTAAATTAAAGAAAGATAAAGCAAAAAAACTATTAAATTATTTTTAACAAAAATTCTTGAAATTTTATCTATTATTTTTTTATAAGTTTCTAAAAGTAATAATTTTTTTAATTTAAGCATTTTATTTTCAAGTGTTATGTTAATCATTTGTTAATAACTAGGTACTGCTTCTGATATTTAATTACGGGATGAATAATATTGTATACATTGGTATGGCTGCCGATCTAATTAATCCAGGCCATATTAATGTGCTTCAAAAAGGTTCAGAAATAGGAAGGAAATCGAACTGAAACTCTTGAGATTCTTGACACTCTTGGAACTCTTAAAACTGTGACTCGCTCACTATTTAATTGTGATTTATTTACCGATTACTGTCATTAACGAGCTTAAAATCAACTTAAATTAGTTATAATGATGAAAGGACAAATGGTTTGACTCAATCTGAAAAACAAAGGGTTGGCAGTTCGATTCTGCCTCTGGCCACAAAAATGAAAATAATTAACAAAATCATTGATAAAATTACTTCGATTATAAAACCTCCCTGGAATAGTCCTCGAAAAAAAACTAGTTTAAATTTATTAACAACATTTAGTAGTTTCAAGCCTCATGGAAATCAAGATTATGAATCATTTGTTCCACTGGTAGTCCAAAATATAAACGAAACAATTCCAAAAATTGCTCAAATTGCAGAGTTTGAAAATAAAAATAATATACTTGATTATTCAATGTTCTATGATCAAACAAAACATAAGAACACAGAAAAAATTAAGTACAAATTAAGTCAAAATTTAGAAACCTACGGATCAGACAAAGTAAGAAACAATTATCATTTGATTTATTCTTGTATTTTAAAAGATATTGAACTTCCATATAATATTTTAGAGATAGGTTTAGGATCAAACGATCCAAAAGTAGTCAGCTCTATGGGGCTATCTGGTAAGCCTGGAGCTTCGATTAAAGGATTTAAAGACACATTTACTGCATCAAAAATATATGGTGCAGATGTAGACAAAAAAATATTATTTTCTGAGGATAGAATAAAAACATTCTTTGTAGATCAGAATAATCTAGAAACCTTTAATAATATTACTGATAATGTAAAAGAAGAATTTGATTTGATTATTGATGATGGATTACATTATCAACTTTCTAATTTAAACACTTTATTGTTTGCATTAAATAACTTAAAAGTAGGTGGCTTTTTTATAATTGAAGATATAGGAATTTGGACTATTGATACTTGGAAGATAGTAAATAAAGTTATTCCTAAAAATTTTGAATCTCAAATTATTGAGATGACAGAAACTAATTTTGTATTTTGTCTTCAAAAGACGTCTTCTTATAAAGATTATTAAATTATTTTACTCTCACTATGAAGGTCTTTTTTAATTTACGCTAACTGCGATATATTGGCTTTGCATAATGAGCGTAAATTCAAACAGAATAAGTTATAATCAACTAAGGTCAAATGGTTAGCCCATATCTGAAAAACAAGGGGTAGGCAGTTCGATTCTGCCTCTAGCCTAATGTGTTTTAATTGAAATAAGTTATTAAAATATTTTTTATGGAGAATACAAAGACAATAAATATTTTTTTTGATTATATATTCTCAAATAGATTTAAAAAATATATTTTTTTTGATTTAGGTTCAAGAGATTGTCTAGAAGCAGTTGAATTTTCTAAAAAATTTCCTAATGCAATAATTTATAGTTTTGAACCAAACCCTAGTGCAATTTCAATTGCTAAACAAAATATAAAAAATTATCCCAATATAAAGTTAATTGAAAAAGCAGTGTCTGACATTAATGGGAAAATTAAATTTTATCCAATCAATCCAGAATTAACTAATACACCTCATGATGATGGCAATATCGGCGCGAGCAGTATTTATAAAGCATCTGGAAAATATCCTCTGGAAGATTATATTCAAGATGAAATAGTGGTGGAATCTATCACTTTAGAATCTTTTTGTAAAGAAAATAATATATTCTCAATTAATTTTTTATGGATGGACTTACAAGGTGCTGAGTATCTAGCAATTAAAGGAGCCTCAAAAAGTATTCTAAAAAATATAGAATTAATACATACAGAAGCAGAAAATTTTGAAATTTATAAAGGCCAGCACTTTTTTAAAGATATACATAGATTGTTAAAGAAAAATTTTATCTTATTAAGTGGAAATACAAAACATACATATTTTGATAATTTTATTTATGTTAATAAAAAATACTTTCCAAGATTTTTTAAAATATTTATAAAATATAAAATTAATTCTCTTATTAAACATTTTAAGTAAAGTTTTTTGTAAGATAGGTTTTAGAAAAACAATTACTGCAATTTCATTAATTTAATAGTGTTGTTGTAACTCAGTATTTGAATATTTTATGTTGATATCGAGTCACAAAATTTAAAATTTTTAATATAAAAATTTTAAAAAAATTATTAACCGTGATCATTAATTTTCTAAAGTTATTTTGTTTTATATGTAAAAATATATTATCTGGTCTTGTTTTTGCATAATGTGGAAGCGAAAGCATGTCAAAGTTTTTAAAATCATAAAAAGTTAGTTTATCTGTATTTTTCCATTTTAATTCACGTAAATTAATTTTTTGATTGTAATTTTTTGTAACAAAATGAAAGTAGATTTCGTATTCTGAAGCAGATGCACCTTGATTTTGGTCAATAGATTCAAGGAAGACATCGTAAAACTGCTTACTGTGGAAACTTTCTACCTTTGCTACTATTTCTTTTAGTATAGTTTTATTAAATACCATATGATGAGAGATGCCACTTTTATTTATGGTTCTTGTAAAGTCTGGATGTAATTTTTTCATATGCTCGAAGTAAGGTTTATGAAATTCTTTTGAAAAAGTATAAATAGGTTTTTTGCTATTAAAAAAACTTATTTTTTTTGTAAAATAAATATCGCTATCTAACGCTAAAACATTTTCTTTTTTATTCTGTAACAAAGGAAAATATAATTTTAGTAATTGTTGATAAACCCATCCGCTCCTGATGTTGTTTTTCAATCTGTCTTTTATATATCTAATATCAAATGGGAAAAAGTCATTTTCCAAACTAATTGTATTTTTTATTTTTAATTTTTCATGTTCACTAAATACATAAACATTATCAATACCTTTTATTTTGTTTAAATTGTTTGAAATAGTTGATTTAACTATTTTCAAATCATTAGGTCCAACAGGTATGAATGTATCAAAATCTTCCACAAGTTGTATTCTATTTGAATATATTATGATCAAGAGTCAATTAGAAATATTTTTATTTCCAATTACTTAAAAGATTAAATATTAAATAAATTAAAGATATGAACTATATACTTATACAACAAAATTACGAAACTGAAGTATTGGATAAAATTATTAACAATATATTAAATTTAGAAAGTGTAAACAATGTAATTTTAGTAACTAAAGAAAAATGGAAAAAAAGAAAATATACTACTATTCAAAAATCTGACTTAATTAGTAATACTCTAATTGAACTTTACAATCCATTTGGTATTCCAAGAATTTTAATTTTAAAACAAATATTTGAAAAATTTGAATTAGATCACGCAGTTCATTTTGATGAAGATGTTTTATTATTAAAAAGATACAATGAAATTAAATCTTTATTTATTAAAAATAAAATTAATTTAACAAGTTTAAATTATAGCAAAATTTCATATGGTTTTTCTTTTTTTGATAACACGGAATTATTAGAAGATATCAACAAAAAATTTGTAAATAATTTATTAATTTATTATAAAAAACAAGATTTAGATAAAAAAAAGGTCACGGAAGATAAAATTCTTAAAGATATTTACTTCAGTAATAAACATCTATTCAATTTATTGCCCGTTATTCCATTAGACCATAATGTAGTATTTGATCCAATCAGTTATGGAAGGTATTTAAGTGGATCAAGTTCTATTAAAAAAAAGATAATGCCTGGTAATTATAGATATTTAGATGAGGAAGTGGGAATAGACATTGCTGCTAAGCGACTTAATATTGATATAAAAAATAATGATTTAAAGTTAAAGTGGAATAATAAAAGTTTTGAACTAGCTTCATTAAAAACTTTTGGTAATAAAAAATTAATGAATATTTTATAATTTTTTTCCATATATTCTATTTTTCCAAAATGAGTAAGTAATAACTTCAAGATTATTAGAAGAAAGTTTAAACTCTTTTTCTTTTAAAGATTTAAAATTATTTAGTTCACACCAATCATTCAAAAGTATCAATGGCACTCCAATTTCTTGTAAATTTTCTGTAAAAGGTGATTTTAGAACTATTGGAGTGGTGTTAGTTAAAATTGATTCCCAAATTCTATAACTGTCTATTGCAGTTCCTTTTGGACAAATGCAAAATGAATATTGGGATAATTTATCAAAGTAAGTCTTTATGTCTAGTTGTTCATAATTATCTACAAAACTTAATTTTATTAAATTATTTTTCAAATTTACTCTTTCAAAGTTTGTGTCTTGACTGAATGCTGAGAATATTCTTTCATTCTTTTTTATTTTTTGTTTATTTTTGTAATATTTATTAATTTGATTGTAATAATTAAAATCTAAAAATCTTTTATCTTTGAACCCAACTGGGAGAACGGAAATTTTATTATTGTTTTTCACATTTAAATTTTTAGCAAAACAATGAATAATTTTTTCGTCTAAATAATTAATAATTTCAGCAGTTATTTCATCTGTCGAATTGTGAATTATTAAAATATACTTATTTTTAATTTTTGGATGGTATTCTAAAAAAAATTGTTTAACTAAAGTTCCTTTCAAAAATACAACATCGTTATGTTTAATTTTTGAAATATTTAAAGTACCTGTTTCATCAAAAATATGATCAGAAATTTTTCTAAAGGTATCGCCAGATATAACTGGAAAACTTGAGGGTCTATAAACAGAAGGAAAATGATTAAGAGTGAAATCATTAAAATATTTTTTTAAATAATTTTGAAAAATAAATGTTTTCATATTTTAATATGTGATATTCTAACACCCATACTTGACAATATTTTTAAAAATTTAAAAATACCTATTTCTTTAATCAAAACATTCAACAATGTTATTAGTCATAAAGAAACTATATTAATTTTTTTATATGTTTAGTTTTTTTAATATAAAACTGAAGAGAAGATAATGAACACTAATTTATCTAAAGTATTTTTTAGCTTTAAAATTTCTGTTAACAATTAAATTTAAAATCAATTGAGCAAATTTATTTTCCTTTAGGTTTGTAATTCTTGGAAATAATCTCATAATATTACTAATTAAAAAATTATCCATGTACCTATAATCGACAACACTTTCACTAACCCCATCATTTACAGTTGGCTCTGATTTTAAGTTTGTAGCCTTTTTATTAATTTTAAAAGCTACCATACTCTCAATTATTTCAATACTCCAAAATCTATTTTCTGAATTCGTATTTCTAACTTTTCCAAATCTCATATTTATTGAATCTATCTTTTTTTTAACATAGTCAATAAAGGTCATATAAGTTGGACCAAAGCCTGACATGTAGCTTGTGTGAGTGTCCTCAATTACAATAATTCCACCATCGTTAATAATTGGCAATAAATTTTCTGTTGTAATAATTTGTTGTTCATAGGTATGACCACCATCATCTAAAACAACGTCTAAAGACCCAACTTCTTTTTTAAATTTATCCCAAAAAAGTTCATCAGATTGGTTTCCTATAAAGATTTCAAATCCTTCGGATTCCCACTTTTTAGCTTCTGGATTTAAATCAATTCCAATAATTCTTGCTTGTTTTCCAAAAAAATTTCGCCACATAAATAATGAACCACCACCTAAAACTCCTATTTCTAAAAAAGTTATGTTTTTATTTCTATATTTTGCAAAAAAGTGGTCATATGAATCAAAATATGTGCTGTGCTTAATGCTTTTATATGGGCTTTGCAAATAAGCTTGATATGAGTAAGTTTTTTTCATAAATTTTTATTAATTTAATTTTATCATTTTTTATTAAAATAAAACATATGAATAGTAGTTAAACTATTTGGTAAATTAATAGATTTTAAATTTTTTAATAAGAGTTAAATTAAATACAATCTCTTAAAATATTTTAAACTACTCAGTCTTATATTAATAAAATATACTTTATATGACTAAGTTATAATCATGACAATGTATAAATTAATTAAAATTCAATAAAGTTGTATAAAAGTAATATTTTTGAAAGTTTTTAAATCATGAAGAGATCTTTAACAGCAATTGTACCTGTATATAATGAAGAGAATTTTATTTACAATTCTCTAGTTGGATTAATTAAAGTCAATGAAATAAATAAAATTTTAGTTGTAGATGATGGATCAAGCGACTCAACAGTAGAAAAAATTTTAGAAATTATGAAAACTAATGAGCAAGTTCAATTATTTCAACTAAATAAAAATAAAGGTAAAGGCGGTGCAATTAAAAGCGTTTTTAACAAAGTTGATACAGATTATGTTGTAATACATGATGCAGACTATGAGTATGATCCAAGTGATATTTCAAAAATGTATAAAGAGTTAAACAATTACACTGAGGATTATTTTGTAATTGGTTCAAGGTTTAAAAATAGTTCTAAAGTTCAATTATATTTCAGAACATATTATGGAAATAAAATATTATCATATATTTTTTCAAAAATTTATAATATCAAAATTAGCGATATTGCAACTTGTTATAAATTAATGCCAGCATCATATTTAAAATCAACCTATTTTACAGAAGACAGATTTGCTATTGAGGTAGAGCTTGTAGCAAAGTATTTAAAATATAATTCAAACATTATTGAAGTCCCAATCAACTATAAGGCTCGTTCCTACGAAGAAGGTAAAAAAATTAAATTTTCTGATGGGGTTAAATACTTGTATACAATGGTTAAATTTAAATATTTATAATGTAAATTTACATTAATTTAAATATACATTCCAATGAACAGTATTGTAAAAATAAACACACCAGCAAGTGATATAAATTATTTTTAAAAAATTATTTTTTAAAAAAGCAACTTGAAAGATTGAGAGAAGTAAAATTCCAACTCCTAATGTATACAAATTGAATCTAATGACTGGATACCAGCCAATAAGTGACCAGAATAACATACCAATAGTTGTTACCAAAAATAAATTATTTTGAAGTTTTGGCGTAACATTTGAGAAGAGAGAGAAGAAAATTATAATTGCAAGTCCGCCTATTAGATATTTTATAGTGATAAATGAGTCATTAAAAAAGCACAAAAAATTCTCTGGTATTGACACACAATGTAAATCAGATTCAAAATTTTTGTAGCTAAACGCTGGCTTATTTAAAATTCGTAATGAAATTGCATTTCCAATTCTTACAAAATAATTGCCGAGCCAAATAAATTGACCATAGTATTCAGCATTAACATCATATTTTTCATATTGATTTATAACCATAAATATTCTAAAAATAAAATTCGGTAGAAAAAATAAAGCAATTTTAAACAACTGTTTTTTTAAATTTGAAAATGAATATTTTAATTTTGATATTTCATAAAGTAAAACACAAATAAATGTAATAAAAAAAGATCTATTAAATAAAAATAAAACACCAATTATTAAATAATCAAAATTAGTAATTTTATCTTTATTTATTGAAATATATAGAGCTAGTACAATTATTAAAAATGCAAAAGTTTGATTTGAAGTTTTGAATATTTCGTATCTAAATAATGGAAAAAACATAGTCAAAAAAACAGTAATAATTGCAGAAAAAACATCGATTTTAATAAATTTATTAAGTATTTTTAAAACCATTAATTGAGTTATAGTTATCAAAAGTATTTGAAAAATTAAAAAAGAAATAATAAATATAAAGCTTTTAAATTCAGTAGGAAGTATAAAATCTACTAAATTTTTTATCAATGAGACACTTAATATGTAAAGCGGTCTGTTCTGATATACATTTGCTTTTTCGTTAAAAATATTTAAAAAATCATCTACAGCATAAAAATAGTAAGTGTCGTCACAAAAATTAGCAGGATATTTAATTACCAATTCATGATTATTTAAAGAAAGTGTTGTATCGTTAAAATAGTCACAAACCCCTAATTCATAATCGTTAATTTGGAAATCATAAAGAAAAAATGATGAAACTATAAGATTTAAAAGTAACAGAATAAAAAAAAATTTAGAGTTATATTTGAAGTTCATTTTATAATATTATAAATCTATAGTATGAATAAAAAATCTCTTAACTTAAAAGTTTTATTACTTTTGATTGTTTTGATAATTTTTTTAATGGTATTTTTAGGCAGCTATTTTTTGAATCTAGTTTTAAGTTTTTTCAATGAAGCATTTGAAATCAAACCTTTAGATACTTTAATAACATCTGAAAACGTAAGTAAGGAATATATTTTCAAAAATTGTTTTTACTCTATCTATGAGGGATTTAAATTTATTTTAGAAGATAATAGCAGTCAAATTAAATTTGCTTATTTAGGTCAAGATAGTGAAGATTCAAAATTTTACTACTTATGCTCTTTTCGAATAAAAAAAGTAGAAGTTAGTGAAAATTCAACATACTTTACTCTACATACCCCATTTTTATTAATTGATGAACCGTGGATTAAAGAAAACCAAAAAAAATATCAAACCTATAATTTTTTATTTTTTATCACAGGTTTAATAAATTTTTTTATTTTTTTTAAAAAAAATAAAATTATTGCATTCTTATTTTCTGGAATTTCATTTGGTTTAATTTTAAAAAATAACGTTTTATTAATTATATTGTTTCCTTTAGTTTTAATTTTATTAAAGAAATTAAAACTAAATGATTTAATTCATTACACAATATTTGTACTTGTTTCAATTTCATTATCTAGTTTTTTAACAACTTCTTCTAATTTTCAAATTAACAGTAATGAACTTTGGGATAGACCAGATGTACAAGCTTATAAAGAACTTAGTAACTTGTTAAAAGATAAGACCATAATTTCAAATGAGTATATTAGTACAAGAAATCTTATTCTCATTTCTCCAACTTCTCTCAATACTGTAATGAAAAAAAATTATTCGATTGCCAACATAGATCAAGCAGTTTTTGAAGATAAAAACTTTATTAATATAAATTGGATAAATACTGCAACTACACAAAGCTTTTACATTCCCGTATATGATTTTAAATTAGATAAAGACTCATTAATCAAAATTGGATTAGGTGAAGTTTTAGTACCTTATTTTGATTTAGATAAAAACATACTTTACTTTATTGATGTAGCCCTACTTAAATCATGATAGATTTAATTACATATTTCTTTAGCTTATCCCTCATTGGGTTAGTAATAAATAATTTTAAAAATAGATTTTTCATAAATTTTTTTATTGGCATTACTGCTTCATCTTTTTTGTATTATTTTTTTCCAACTTTACTCTATGAAGAACGCTTTGTTTCTAGTGTTAAGTATTTTTATTTAGTTTTAGCTATTTATTTTATTTATAAACACGAAGATAGTTATAAAAAAAAGATTTATTATTTTTTAAGCAATTTATTTTTTGCTAGCAGCGTCTATATTCTACTTCTTATATTGATTAGACTAGATTTTCAAATAACTACTGTAGATTCTTTCCGATTTTATTTACTTGAGAATGTTTTTGTTGCAAAAACTTTTGATTTTTGGCCTGCTTTTAACAATTCAAGCTTTATATATATTATTTTTATAAATTCGAAACTTATTTTAAATGATAACAATTTACATTTTATGACTGTTCTAAATTTTTTGGCTTTATTAATGTTTATTTCATATAACAAAAGAGCATTTAAAAATATAAATTTATATTTGTTATTAATTACAAGTTGTTTTATATTTTTTAATCATGTATTTATAAATTTCTTTTTTTACTTAAATTGGACATTTTTATTTTCTATAGTTTTAGCAATACTGCTAGTGGATAGTTCCAAAAAAATTTTAAGCAAAAATGAGAAAAGCTTTCTTTTAATTTTATTAACTTTATTGAGAATAGAAGCTATAGCTTATTATTTAATAATTATTTATTTGTATAGAAGAAATGATAAATTTTATAGTCATTATTATTATTTAACTTCATTTTATTTTTTAAATTTTATCAATAATATAAGATTTGGTAATGTTCAAAATTTTATCAGCAGCTTTGCGAATAATACACGGATAGAGTTATTTATTGAAAGTTTTAGTGAACTTGTTATTTTAATATTAGTAAGTATTTTGCTAACTTATTTTTTGAGTAACGACAATTTAATTAAGTTAATTGAAAAGTATTTCATAGGTTTTTTTCTTTTTAACGTAATAGTAATAGCTTTAATTTATCCAAATTATTTTTTAAACACGTTTAATACATTTATAAATTTATTTTTTACTACTAATTTTGGTATAAGTATTGGAATTGTTTCTGCTGCTTATTTTTTCAACAAATTTTATTACAAGTCTCAATTAATTTACAATTTTAACTTTTTTATTACAACAATTTTATTTCTTACAATATTATTTCGTGGTATAAATCATCAGTTTATTGGTTCTGCTATGGGCGATAACATATTTGATTCAGTTTTTAGAATATTTTTTGTCCTTCAACCAATTTCAGTAACACTACTTATTAATGAATTCAGTTTGTTAAATTTAAAAATAATAAAATAAATTTTTTAATATATTAATTAGTATTTTTTAAAATCACTTTAAATACGTATAATTAGATAATTAGATAGCTAAAGCTTTTATTTTGAAAAAACCGAAAAACATATTTGTTAAAAATTCAATAGATCTATTTTCTTTATCTCATACTTTAATTCATCTAAGTAAATATTTGAAAGACATAGAGTACGTTGTTTTTTTTGGAAGTTTATTAGGACTTATCAGAGACGATGAACTAATTGATGGAGATGATGATATTGATCTTTTAGTAAATTTTAAATATAAAAATAATATTATAAAATCTTTAAAAGAATCAAATGTCAAATTTAACCTTAATAGTCCAGTTAATTCTAGTAAGTATTTTTTGCAAGGAAAGTACCAAATAAATAAAAAAGATGTGTTAGTTGATATATATTTTTTTGAGTACCTAAGTAAAGAAAAAATTATTTTAAAGTCAATTAAAGGCCCATTACAAAACAATAAAAAGTTCTGGTTGTATTTCGATTCTAAGTCAATATTTCCAGTAGAAAAATTTAATTATAAAAATACATATATAAATATTCCACAAAATCCAAAAAAAATATTGAAGCATCTTTATGGAAAAACTTGGAAAATTAGACTAAAAAAACACGAAGAGTATTTTCAGTTTTTCTTATTAAATAAACCCCGTATATTAAGAAATAATTTTTTAATTTCATTTGTTAAGTTTTTAAAACATAAAGATATTAAAAAGTTGACTCATTCACTTATTCATTCTGTACTAAATACTAAAATTGGAAGTATAACAATTAATTTTTTAAGAAAATTAAAAACTTATATTGTTATTGACAACTGAAAAGCATTCTTTAAATAAGATTGTAATATTAAATTTCAAATGATAGATTTTACCAATGAAGAAATAGAAGACTACTGGAACCTCTACTATGATAAAAAGTTAGATAGGTTACCTAACTCGGATTTTGCTAGCTTTATTATAAATAAAATAGAAACAGAAAAATCATTGATTGACATTGGTTGTGGAGATGCAAGAGATTCATATTTTTTCAGCATAAATAACATATTTACTACTGGAATAGATATTAGTAGTGCAGTAATTAAGAAAAATTCTTTACTTGAAAACAAATATTTAAAATTTGAAGAAATGGATTTATCCGAAATTAATAAACATAAAGCAATATATGATTTTGCTTATTGTAGATTTTTATTTCATGCTATACCAGAGCACATTGAGAACGAATTATTGTCTTGGTTGAAAAATAATATTAAAAGTCAAATATTTATTGAAACTAGAATATTAGATGAGATGGATAAATCTATCTCTACAAGTCACTTTAGAAGATTTTTTACCTCCGAAAGTTTTATTGAAAAGTTAGTTAAAAGCAATTTTAAAATAGTCTATAAAAAAACTTCGTATAATTTTTCAAAATATAAAAGTATATATGGAGTGAAAGATTTACAAAAAGACCCTTTAATTCTTAGACTTATAATTGAATAACATTCAAATTAATTTTTAATTTATCTTTTATTATTTTTTATTAAATATTAGCCTTAAGCTATCATAAAAACTTTCTCTATAGATATGAAAGTTAGCTTTTAATGGATACATCAATTTTTTATCAAATTCTTCTATATTATCAAATACAGTACCATCTTCTCTTATCCTTGCAAAAGGAAGCCTTAAAATTCCAAGTTTTAGCTTCTTCTCTCTAAAGTGATGTCTTGTAATTATTTCTGAGTGTAAATCTATTTGTCTATTGTATTCATGGAGATATTTATAAATTTCCAAATAACAAATAAAATTTATGTAATTACTCAGAACGAATCTATCATTATATCCACCTAACCAGTGATGAAAATTAGGAACATAAACTTTATTTTTTGTATTAATATTTTTAATCTGTGTTGAAAATAAATATTTGTAAACCACATCAAGTCTTGAATAAATAAATGTATCATTAGCAAAACTTTTTATATTTTTATGGCTGCTAATCAATTTTGATAATTCAAAACGCTTATATAAAAAATTTAAATAATTTAATTTATTTACATTTGGACCCCATCTATTATCAAATTTAAAATTTTTGTCTATTGAACCCACATTTTTAACAAATTTAATCGTTATATTATTAAATTTTTCAAACCTAGAAACCAATTCTTCAGAATACTTTTGCTCTTCTGTAACTAAAAAAATATGTTTAGGCTTTAAGTCTTCTATTAAGTTTTTTTGTAAATTTTCAAAAGTATATTTAATAGACCTTCCTGTTCCTGAAAAACATACAATATAATCTTTTTTCATAATTACATAATTATAAGAATTCTTTTAAGATATTATTCTTTCAAAGAAGGTTTTACTATTTATATATTTACAATTGGATTAATAAAGTATGATTTTAATTGCACATTTTTTTAATGAAGAATATCTTCTTCCATTTTGGTTAGAGCATCATAAAAAAATATTTGATAAAGCAATTCTTATAAACAGCTTTTCTACAGATAAATCATTAGAAATAATTAATAAAATTGCTCCTGACTGGAAAGTAATTAATTCTCCTGATAAAAAATTTAATTCTGAATCAATGGAGCAATTTATTATAAGTATTGAAAGCAACTACGAAAATGAAGTTAAGATTGTATTAAATATTTCAGAATTTTTAATTATAAAAAATTTAAAAAAATTTATAAAATTAACTTCTCAAAAAAAATCTGCATTTTGGATTCAAGCAGCCATGATGGTTGATATAGAAAATCAGGAAGAAGAAGTTGTTGACTTGTTAAAACAAAAATATGCAGGATTTTGGCATTCTGATCAAAATTTATATAAAACAAATAAAAAATTTACCTTTGCTGACTCAAACTATAGAGAACGTTTAATTCACAATTTTGATAATGGAATGTATTTGCCAGGCAGACACAAAAGTAAATTAAAAAACACAAAAAGAATGTCTAGAAACATAGCTTATATACGTTGGTATAACTTTTCTCCTTGGAATAAAAGATTCATAGAAAGAAAATTATCTTTTGCAGATACATTATCTATAAATGATAAAGAAAAAAAACATGGCTTTCAACACTTAGCAGGCTATGACGACCTAGATAAAATGTATGAATATTATAAAACTATTTCCTATAAGTTGACACATTTGACTATTAAGAGTTTCATTTTGTCCATTTATAATTTGAAGTTATATCCTTTCACTTTCTTTTTTAAGAAAATGTTTAATAAATTAAAATCTTAAAAGAAATTGAATTAATAAATTAAAGTAATAATATGTTAATTTTTAAAAATGGTATTAGTTTGATTAATATCTTATAGGTGATGTTAAAAAAAATAATTGTAAAATTTAAAAATAAAGAAATTATCGAATATTTATTATGGAAAAGTGGACTCAAAAAATTTAGTAATTTAATTCTTAGAAATTTAAATAAAATTTATTTATCAAAAGCTGAATTTCTGGGTATTGATAAGTATGAATTGGATCAAAATTTAAACATTGAAGAGTTTATTAATCAAAACTATGATGGCGATTCTCGATTATTCGAAATTCTTACAAGTAATAAAGATAAAGAATTACATAAGTGGTTACATTACATTCCAATTTATGAAAATTATCTTTCTAAATATATTGATAAAAGTGTAGGTTTTCTGGAAATTGGAGTTTCAAAAGGTGGTAGTTTACAAATGTTTAGAAAATTTTTAGGTAAAAAAGCAACATTATTTGGAATCGACATTGATACTGAATGTTTAAAATTTAATGGAGTTGATGGACAAGTAAGAATTGGTGACCAAAAAGATATAGTTTTTTTAAATTCCGTTGTACAAGAAATAGGATCTTTAGATATTGTATTAGATGATGGGAGCCATGTTATGAAAGACATTAAAACAACTTTTTTATATTTATTCAGATATTTAAACGAAGGTGGTCTTTATATCATCGAGGATTTGCATACTTCATATTGGAAAAAATTTGGTGGTGGATACAATAACAAGAATAATTTCTTCAAATTTCTCCAAATTCTTATTAATGATATGCACCATTGGTACCACGATTTTGGACAAAGTTTTCCTGAAATTTCAAATTATATTCCAGCTATTCATGTTTATGATTCAGTTGTAGTTATTGAAAAAAAAGCTGTTAGGAATCCAGTTCAAACTAGAATTTTTTAATATTAAGTTTTAATATGTGAGAAGTCATAGAAAATTTATTAAATTTTTTTCTCTAACAAAATTTTTAGCTCTTGATTAAAAGAATTATTTGACCCTCTTTTTTTGTACCAATCAAAAGCATTGTTAACCACATCTTTAATTTCATCAGGCGATTGGTTGTTAATTAAATGTTTCATAAAGTTAGCTAAATTTTCTAAGGTGGGTTCTTTAATATAAAAAGCATTCAATTCCATGTCATAACTTTCAATACATGACGAGTAATAGGTTAGTGTGGGAATTTTTAATGCAGCTGCTTCAATAACTTTTGAAGGAATAACAATATTATTTTTCTGAGAATCCGATAGTGTTCCGATTGCAAATTTTGATCGAGATAATATTTTGTAGAAGTGTTCAAATTTATTTTCATTTGAAAAAAGAGTTTTATCGAAAGTTAAATTTTTTAAATTCAGTTTTTTAGCTAAGTTATTTATATTTTCAAACTCCTGTCCATCACCTAGAAGATAAACATGAAATTTATCTTGATTAATATATGCCGCCTCAAGCAATACATCCAATCCGTGTAGATTTATATATGTACCCCAATATAAAAAATCTATATCTTTATTTTTGCTAGGCACAATATTTTTATAGTCATAAACTTTTTCATCGGTTGGAGTCAATATGTAACTTATATTTAATTCTTTTTTATATAAATTTATAATGTAATTTTTAATTTGTTTAGTTTCAACTATTAACAATTTTGGTAAAGATATAATAAATTTTTCAAATTTATATAAACAATATTTTATTAAAAAATTCTCTACTAATTTCCTATCAACAACCAAGGTTTGATAAAAAGATATAAAATAATCATAAATTATTAAATTTCTGTATTTTCTACTAAATATTTTGACAAAAATTAAATCTATTATTCCTGGAAATAATACAACTATTTTGTCAACTTTATCAAGTTTGTTAAGTTTAGATAATAGTTTTATATTTGCTTTAATTTTTAAATAACTTATTAAAAAAATATGTAATATTTTAAAATTTTTTACAGATTTTTCATATGAAACTTCAATCGGTATATTGAGTATTAAGGTGTCTTTATTTTGTAAAAAATAATTTTTGTAAGCTAAGTTTCTTCTTGTGTTTAAATTTTCTGAACTATATAAAACTATCACAAAGGTTTAGAAAGATGATTTTCTCCAAAAAAGTTTATCATCTACATCTCCATTTTGAATTAATTGATTGATTTTTTTAATTCTTTTATTGTTTTCATTATTTTTAATAATATCATCGTAGTTATTCATCAATTCTTTTACACCAATTTTTATATCGTAAATAAATTCAAAATTTGGAAACAATTTCTCAAGTTTTGAAAAATCTACAAAATATGATCTTGAATCACCATCACTTACACCAAAGGAAACTGCTTGAACTTTTGTAATATCACTTATTATTTCCGCAATATTTTTGACTGTATAATTAAAATTTTTTGAACCGACATTTATTAAAAGTTTTTGAGAACTGTCGTAGGTAATTAGATAGTCTATAAAACGTGAAATGTCACCAATGTGTACAAATGGCCTTCTTGGCGTACCGTCAGATAAAACATTTATTTTATTTAATCCAACCGCATTAAGAGTTAAATCATTTATCACTAAATCACTTCTAGTATTTTTAGAGTATCCAAAAGCGGTAGCATTCCTAAGAATTTTAATTTGAAAATTGTACTCGTTTTCTAGCAGTAATTTTTCATTTTTAATTTTTGCTTTAGCATAATTTGTTAAAGGATTTACGGGAGACTCTTCACTAGCATATAAATCTCCAGAGTCACCATAAACACTACATGAAGACATATATACGAATTTTTTAACATTTGATTTTTCACAAACCTTAAGTAATTTTTGTGTTCCCATAACATTTATTTCCTTTGTTAGGTCACTATTAATTTCACCAAGTGGATCATTTGAAAGCTCTGCCATATGTACAACAATTTCAACACCATCAAGATCTTTACTTTCTATATTTCTTATATCTTTTTGTATATAGTCAGCTTGAGAATGAAGTTTACTTTTATCATTAAAAAACATTGTATCTAATACTTTGATGTTGTATTTATTTGAAAAATTAGAAATAAACCAACTACCTATGAAACCACAACCCCCAGTTATAAGTATATTTTTTTTCACAACTCTTATTTTAAGGGATAAAACAATTAGAATATAGTAAATTGCAAAAATTAGTAATTATCACTGGCGGCACTGGCTATATAGGCAAAAATTTACAAAAGTATTTAAAAATAAAAAAAATTGACTTTGTAATAACCAAGAGAACGTCAAGTGGATATTCTTACTTTGATTCGGATGAACATCAAGTAGATAAAACTATTTTTGAAAATAAAGAGTTGATAGTCGTACATCTAGCAACATATTTTTCTAAAGATTCGTCAGAAAACTCTAAAATAGTTTTATCAAATGAAACTTTTGGAAAAATTATTTTTAAAGAATTACAAAATTTTTATATTAAAAAGTTTATATATACCAACACTATGTATTCTTTCTATCCTGATAAAGTTACTAGAAATCTCGAATACACTTTATCAAAAAATCGATTTTCTAAATATATTGATAATCAAACTAAATTGTATTCAATATTATATGAAGAAATATTTTTAGATAATACTTTTGGGTTTATGGATGATAGACCAAAAGTTATGCCTGCAATTTTTTCAGCGTTAGCCTCTAATGAAAAAAATCCAATTAAAAATAAAGATGTTTATATTAACTTGATGTATTTGAAGGATGTTTTGGAGCGACTATTTATTTCAATTAATGATAATACGAGTTATAGGTCTTCATTTATTAGCTATGAAATGGTTAATATTACATCTGTATATGAATATTTAAATTCATATAAAGATAGTGGTAATATGAATGCAAATTTATTAATTTATAATAAGAATAATTTCATTGAGAATTACCCAAAAATTGAATATAAAGGTTTAAAAATAAGTAAATTGGAAAATACGTTAATAGAGGAATTAAAAAAATATGAAAGTAAATAATTTTTCTGAAGAAATTAAAGAAGTAAAGGTTTGTTCAGGAGTTTATTTTCCTGACTCCAGAGGTGTTTTAAAAAAATCTATCCACGGGGATGAGCTTACAGAATTAATGCCAGAAGTAAAAGAGGTGTTATGTACTACTTCAAAACAAAATGTTATTAGAGGTTTGCATTTTCAAAAGGAACCATCTGAAATAAGTAAGTTTCTTACTTGTGTCCAGGGAGAAATCTTGGATGTATTTTTAGACATTAGAAAAGATTCTAAAAATTTCGGGAAATACGGAATTAAAAATTTAACTGAGAATGATAATGAGTCTATTTTTATTCCAAAAGGTTTTGCCCATGGCTACATAACCTTGAGCAAAGTTTCTGTTGTAGTGTATCTTCAATCTGACAATTATAATCCAGATTTTGATATGGCAATTAACCCTTTGAGTGTGGGAATTGATTGGAAAGTAGATAAGCCTATTGTTTCTGACAAAGATTTAAATGCATTAACTTTTGAAAATTATAAAAAGACATTAATTTAATAGTGCCAAAAATTTTAATTCTTGTATTAAGTTCTAATACTTATCCCTCATCAAGAAATGAAAAGACTATTAAAAAAACCTGGTTCAAAGATGTTTTAGAGGATGTTGAGGTTATATTTTATAAAGCAGGCAAAGAAAGCAAGTTATTAGGGAAAGAATTGATTCTTGATGTAGGAACAAAAACATCTGATATTGGTTTAAAAACAATTGAAGCATTCGAATGGTCATTAAACAATTTAGAATTTGATTTTTTACTAAGAACTAATACAAGTTCTTATATAAATATTCAAAACTTAGTTGATTACATAAATAAAAATTTTTCTAAAGATAAATTTCTATACCACGGATTAGAAATGAAACTGAAAGATAACAAAACTAAAAAAGAAATCAATTTTGTAAGTGGATCTGGAATTTTATTTAATTTAAACACAATAAAATTAATTGTGAATAACAAAACAGAATTAGATTATAAAGAATGGGACGATGTAGCGATTGGAAAGTTGTTAAAGAAATTTAACGTTAACCCAACATCTGGTTTTAGATATGATATTAAAGGAAATATATTTAAACAATCTATAGATAAAAGTTACTACCACTATAGATGCAGAATTGATAATCATTATGGTTACCCAAGATACTTGGAAAAATATGTATTAAAAGAGTTGCATAATATTATGAAACAAATAAAAGTAAATAAATTTACAAAATACATATTGAATCTTTTGTTTGAATTTTCAAAATTATTTTATATTCAATATCCATATTGGAAACTTTATATTTTTTTAAAAAAGGCTTTAAAAAAAATATTACCTAATAAAGCTTTTGCATTTTTAAAAGAAAAATTACAAAGTTTTGATTACTTAATTAAACTCAGGTACATAAAGAAATAGTTTGATAATTAAATTTTATGTTTTTGAAAAAGTGTAAAAAATGAAAAATAAATTTTTAAATTTAATTTCATTAAAATATTTTTTTATTTTTTTCTCTCCTCTACCTGTTTTAATTAATTTATTTGTAAATTTTTATAATAAAGAATTTTACTTTTCACTACAAAACTCACCAAAACAAATTGAGCTTATAAATTTATTTCTATCATTCTTTCTATTTATTTTTTATGTTTATTTAGGGAAAATTTTGCAGAAAGTATTTAAAACAAGATATATTTCGACATCGATAGTTCTTTTTTGGATTATTTTATTTTCAATTGACAATATTTTTTTAATAATCACCAAACATTTAAACTTTCAAGATTATGTGTTAATAATGTGGGTATTGATTACTTTGTTAATAATAAAATTTAGATTATTTTCTAAAAGTATATATGTTTCATTCTCTTTAATTTTATTATATTTTTTTTATTCTACATTTATTGATGAATTCTCTAATAATTTATTTTTAACATTAGATCAGATTTATACTTCAGATGAAAAAAAGTTATGGTATCCAGCGACAAAACTTATTTTTGAAGAAAATTATTATACAGTTTTAACAAACAATCCATATCCAGGTTATGGACTGTTTACAAGTTACGTATCTTCAATAAATAGTTTATTTTTTAATAATTTTTTAGGTATTTTTAAGTATTTTCCCGCAATAAGTTATGTATTTATTTATTTATTTTTCTACTTTGTTTTTGAAATATCAAAAACTATTAAAACTTTTTTATATGTTTTCATAGTTTTTGGCTCCATAATTCTGACGAGCAATTGGTTTACATATGTATTCTTTGGCTCGCTTCTTAGTGAAGTTGTTTCCAGTTATTGTTTTGGAGTTTTTATAACAGAACTAGCAAATAGAGAAAAAAAATTTGATCACAAGTTAATTTCTATTTATTTAGTTTTTTTTGGCTTTCTTTTTTACACTCGCCAATTTTTATCTACTTTAGTAATTTTTTATATCTCTTACTTAATAATTAAAGAAAAAAAACTTATTTTTTCTTTAGGTTTCATTCCAATGATTATAAAAATTTTACAGTCAAAATTTATACCTAATGTCATTGCAGATGCCTATATAAATGAAAATAATATTTCTCAAATATACTTTAATTTTGATAATATTTCAAAAATGATATTACAGTTTTTTATAGACAAGCCAATAAGTTATATAGCTTTATTGTTTGTTTTATTATCTTTTAGTAACTTAAATATAGTTAAAAATAATTTAGAATTTTACAATCTTTTATTTTTAAATTTTATTTTGGTTTTGTTATTAGTTGTCTTTTTATGGAACAAACAAGACGACGTTCAATCTACGTATAGATATTTGTTGAGTACTTTTTACTTAACATTATTTCCTTTTTGTAATATTTTAGATAATTTTTTAAAAAAAAATACATAGATTAATTCAATAGTTACCATGATTTTATGTCAGAAATAAATCAAGTGATCATTTTAGCTGGTGGAAAAGGTACTCGAATGAGGGAGATGACTGAAGACCTTCCAAAACCAATGGTTCCTATAGGAGGGAAGCCAGTTTTAGATCATTTAATTTCTATTTTTCAAAAAAAGGGTAACTATAAATTTATAATTTGTTCAGGTTATTTAGAAGAAAAAATCCAAGCGCATTATAAAAATATATCTAATGTTGACGTTGTATTTACAGGTGATGAAACTCAAACTGGTGGAAGACTCTACAAGGTAAGAGATCTTTTAGATGACAATTTTATTTTTACCTATGGTGATGGTTTAGCAAATGTAGATGTACAACAACTTGCTAAATTTCATTTAAGTCATAATAAAATTGGTACTATTACTGTTACAAATCCTGTATCACGTTTTGGTTTAATTGAATTTGATAATGATAAAGTTGTAAATAATTTTGTCGAAAAACCAAAACTACCAGGATTTGTAAACATAGGTTTTATGGCTTTTAAAAAAGAGTTTATAAATTTTCTTGATGATAATGTAATATTAGAGTCTTCGCCATTGCAAAACCTATCTAAAAAATCGCAACTTTTAGCTAATATTCATAATGGATACTTTGAACCCATGGATACTTACAGAGAATACATGCAAATGAATGAATATTGGAAATCTGGACAGCCTCCATGGTTAGACATATAAATTTCATATTCTTCAATTAATATATTTATATGAAAAATAGTTTAGTTGCTGTTGCAGTAGTAGGTAATTTTAAATTTCTCTATAAGTATTTTTCTAATTTTATATTTCAATTAAGAAATAATGGAAATTTTGATGGAGAAGTAATAGTAATAACCACTTTTTTTTGTCCTACTTATTTAATTAAAGATCTAAATAAAAAAAATAAAATAAAGATTTTAAGATTTAAAAAAATTAGATTTAAAAAAATTTCTAATAATATTTTGAATAATCTACAAACATTCGAAGATCCAAACAGGCATAAAACAAAAAAATTTCAATGGCATAAATTAAATCTTTTTGATAAGAAGTTAAAAAATTGGAAATATATTTTTTATCTTGACATAAATATGAATATTCATCATGACATTAATTTACTTTTTAAAGATTTTCCAGTAAATCAACTGCAAGCAAGAGCAGATGCTTATCCAGATTACAATAGAACTTTAGAGAGTCAATTTGATAAAACTCACATTATTTTTAAAAGTTTACAAGATAAATTTGATTTATCAGTTACCGACTATTTTCAGACTGGTGTTTTATTTTTTGATACTTCAATTATTTCTAATAATACAAAACATGAGATTATTGAGTTAGTAAATAATTTTCCTATTTCAGTTACAAATGAACAAGGAATTATGAATTTATATTTTTATTTATTAAAAAATTTATATATCGAGCTACCAATAGAAGTTGATGACTATTTAAGTTATTTTTATTGGAAAGTTAAAAATAAAAAAGTAATAATTACAAAAGCATCTACATTTTATAACGAATAATATTTGAAGTTTTTCTACAATAAAGATGGTTATATAAAAGCTAAAATAGGAAAATAAATGAAACCAATAGTTATTAAAATTTTAAATTATTTTTCTTACATTTTATTTTTTTATGTAGTTTTTCAAGTATTTCAAACTGATAACTCAACAATAATAAATAAAGTTTTTTCAAATATCAAAAATTTGTTAATTGGCTTAGCATTTTTGGTAATAGGAAATATCCTCACTGGATTAACTTGGTCAATTTTTGTTAATAAATTTTATAATATTGATCTTAAATTATCCTTTATTGAATGGTTAAATTCTTATAAAGCTAAATATATACCTGGAAAAATTACAAGTCCTATTATTAGAATTCAGCATAATAATTTCGATAACATGAGAAAAGAGCTTTATTTTGCAATTTTTATTGAGCAAGTATATCAAGTTCTTTGTAATTTTTTGATTGGAAGTTATTTAATATTTTGGGATATATATAGATTTGAATATCACATAATTTTTTATTTTTTAATTAATATATTTTTATATTTTACAAGGAATATAAATTACAAAGATTTTAACTTAAAGTACTTTACCTATGTAATCTTTATTCAATTTGGTGCAATTTTTAATTTAGCTGGATTGTATTTTGCTTCAAAAGTATTTGTTTTTGAAAATGAATTTAAACTTGCACTACTGTATCTTCTAGTTCATTCAATAAGTGTTGTTCTTTCAATAGCTCCAGCTGGTATTGGAGTTAGGGAATATGGGTTAATTGAATTAAGCAAAACATTTAAAATTTATTTTGAATCAATAGATTTTGTTGCACTTGCATTTAGAATTTATTCAATTATGGGAGATGTTATTATCATTTCTATTTCAATAATTACAAATATCTACATTAGAGAAAAAAGTTAAAACTAATATAAATGATAAATATTATAAACAAAAAAAAATTACTTTTTTTAATTTACATACCACTCTTTGTGAATTTTGTTTATAACAAACTAATTTCAGATTCAATAAAAAGTATAAATTTATTTAATATCTTTTCTACGTTAATGATTTTTTTTGTTTTATATAGCTTTGGTTCACTAATAAAAAAGAGTCTAAATTTACCATTTATTTCTACAGGAATAGTGTTTTATTTTTTTACTTTTTTTAATTTAGAATATATATTGTTATTTTTTAACAATGATATTAAATTTTCCAATATATTTCTATATACAAATATTGCTTGGATGTTTTATTTTTTAATAGTAAAAAGTGAATTTAAAAACACTTTAAAAATCACAATTTTATTAATAGGTTCTCAAGTTTTTAACTTTCTTTATTTTGAAAAAATTACAAAAGAAATAAATATTATTGGCGATGTTAAAGATGTCTTGTATAAACATGTCGAAAATATTTTTGAATATAATTACTTTTTTTCAATGAATAATGCTTCTATGGAAGGTTATCCTCAATTGACTGCATATTTTCAGGCAATTATTCACAAAATAGCAATTTATTCAGATACTTTTCAATATTTTAAACCTGCTTCAAATGTTATTTTCTTATTAGTTTTATTATTATTTTTTGAGCTAAATCTTAAATTAGATTCGAAAATATTGATATTTCTTTTATACACGATTCTTATTTTTAACAGTGAGTGGTTTAAATTTTTGTTTATTGATTCTTTAATGACAGAAGGTGTTGTGGGTTATGTATTTGCGACTCTTTTGTTAAGTATCTTAAAAAATAACTTTAATGTTTATAAAGGAAATGCATACTCATTTTTTATATTCGGATTACTATTTATAGCAAAACAATTTATAAGTACTATTTCAATTCTCATCATTTTAAGTATGGTATTTATAAAGTTAAAAAGAAAATTTATAATATTTGGAATATTTGGAATTATTTTAAAAGAAGTAAGCTTTTTAACATATTTTAAAGAATTAACTAAAAATTATCACCTAAAAGAAGTAGATATTTTAGACACAGTTTTTGATATTTTGTTATTAAGAAATTTAAAATTAGATAATATCCAAGTTATTATTAAAAATCTTTTCCTAGATAAACCTTTTTCTTTTATTACTTTGATATTTTTTATATTTTTATTTATATATATATTTTATTTTAAACTTGAGGATATTGAACTCAATTTTATTGCTTTGGCAATTCTACTAAACTATTTATTCGTAATTCTGCTTTACATAAGTATCTGGAAAAATATGGAATTAGAATCACCAATAAGATTTTTTCTAAATATGTATCCGTTAACTCTCTATTTCCAAATAAAAGTTATAGATAAGCTTATTTATAAATATTAAACTAAATTTTTTTTATTTAATTCAAAAACCTCATTAATGATTTTATAGTGTTCATCGTATGGTCTTGGCATATGAAAGTCAGTAAAGACTATGTCGTTATTACTTTTCATTAATTCATAATGTAAATCAAGTTCTGTTCTGTTAAACCTGTTAAATTCAGTCTCTTTATCATTCAAAAGAATTAAACGATGATTATTTTTTCTTGAGAATTTATTAACATATTTTCTAAGTTTTATTTGATCTGTGTACCACGCTTTACCTCTTATTGAGTATTTAGACGAGTACCATCTTTTTAGTTTTTTGTAGATATCATTTTCTGAGTTGATTTTAAAGATTTCGTTCCATGTAACACTATTTGATGCATTCCACATCATAGAAATCATATTTGGAGGACATGCGTCGGGTCTGTAAATGACAAAAGAATTATCAGGAATTGATTCAATAGAGTTACAAAAATATTTTTTAGATAATGGTAGGTTATCTATATCAGAGACGATGCAGTTTTTGTCTTTTAACAAAGCAGGATATAAGATTCTTATATTTTGAGCTACAAATGCAGAATCTAAATTATGTGAGTCAAATCTTACAATGTTACCTTTGTAATTGATATCTTCTTTACCGGTGTAAATTAATATTGGCTCAACTCCCATAAGCTTCCAAGCTTCAGAGACAATTGGCCAGAAATTTAAATAATCAGGATTGTCATTACTTGATAAAATGACGTAATCTAATTTCATAAGTTAAATTTTAGCTAAAAAATTTTTAAACAATTATTTATTTAAACATTTAAAGTTAAAAGTTAGTGGATTAAAAAATATGAAAGCTTTAGTTGAAATTAAGGGCGGGTTTGGAAATCAAATTTTTCAATATGCTTTTGCCAACAGCCTTAGGGAAAAGGGCTATAAAGTTTCTGTAAATATTCAAAAGAATGTAAATAAAGAAGTAATACTTGATAATAAAATTTTTGGCTTTCCTCAGTCTTCAAACCTGTTTGTTCAATTTTTAAACTTTCTTTACAAAATATTAGAGAGTAATAAGTTGGGAAATAAGAACAAGAAACTTATTAATAAAATATTTAAAAAGTTTTTCTTTGTTGTAGACTTTGAAAATTTAGAAGGACGTTTTTTTAACCATTTTGATGGATATTGGCAAAATGTAGAACTTTTAGTCTCCCAAAAAAAATTCATACTAGATTGTTTGAAAAATATAGAACCGTTTAAAGATTTGAAAGAAAAAGATTGTTTACATGGGTCAACCCTAATTCACGTTAGGAGAGGAGATTACTTAAATTATGGTGAAGAATTGAGTTTAAATTTTTATTATCAAGCAATAAAATATTGTGAAAATAATATTAAAAATTTTAAATTTGAAGTATTTACAGATGATATTAATTGGGTAAAGTCACATAATTTGTTCGATAACGCATTAAATATACATGGTCCTACTAGGAGTTTGAATAATTTACTTAAAGAAGTTAATAAAATGCTTAATTTTGAAAATTATGTTGTAGGGAATAGCTCTTTCTCTCTTGTTGCTGCAATACTATCCGAAGATGAAAGATCAAAAATAATAGTTGCAAATCCTTGGATGAGAAATTCTAAACACGATTTAAAATTTAAAAATAACTGGATAAAAATTAAAAATATAACTAACTCCTAAAAATACAATTAATATAATTAATTTTGTGAAAAAAAATAAAGTTTCAAATAAATCGACTTTTGTTTTACTATTTTTTCTATTTTTACTATTTTTAAAAGTAGATTTTCGTTTACAAACAGATATTTTTTGTTGTTCAGATGATTTTGACTATTACATACATGCTGAAACTATTGCATTAGATTTTGATTTAGAATATTCAAATCAGTTAAAGGGTTATGAGAACGCGAGGTTCTACAGAAATAACATATCTGCTCCTATTGGATTTATAGGCTCTGGGTTACTTGCAGCACCTTTCTTATTATTTGGATATTTGTTGGATAATCTTATTCAAACTAGTCCCTTTTTAAATTTAAAAATATATTTTTATTCAATTAGTTCAATTTTTTATTTAATAATTTCTATGATATTTTTAATAAAAGCTAAAAACTTAATAGCACCAAAATTTAAAAATTTAGATTTAATAATTATATTTTTAGGATCCGGTATATCTTATTATTCATTTGAAAGATTTAGTATGACACACACCTATGAAGTTTTTGCAATTACTATGATCTGTTACTATTCTTTAAAAATTTTAGTTAATAAAAATGCTGTTTATAAATTTGATTATTTAATTCTTTCATTTTATTTTTTCTTAAGTTTTAATATACGATGGACGAACTATTTTGTTTTTTTCATTCCTTTTTATCTTGCAGGACTTTTAAATGTTAATTTTAAATTTAAAAATTTAAAATTTCTCCTCTACAATATTTCTTTTTTATTTTTAACTATTTTTCTTAATTTCAAAATTTATGGAATAGCTACATTAAATCCAAATAGTGTTTACTCAAAAGGGGATTTGGGACAATCTATAGATATTTTTAAAAACTTTTTCAATCTCTTAAAAAGTATTTTTACTATAGTTTTTAGTCAGGAATTTGGAATCTTATATTTCTCACCAGTAATTTTCCTAGGATTAGTATCTCTACTATATTATTTATCTATCGATATTAAAAAAATAAATAATTATTTAGGTTTAGCAATTTTTGGGCAAGTATTTGCTATTGTAGTTATTTGGCAATCAACTGCTTCCTCTTATGGTTTTAGGTATTTGTATTGCTTGATACCTCTTTCCGTTATAATATTCGTAAATGTTTTCGAAAATTATCAATTTTCTGGAAAAAATATATTATTGAAATTTATCTTATATTTTTCAATATTTTCTTTATTGTCCACAATATTTTTTGAAACCACCTCCTTAACACAGCTCTCATTAGATGAAGAAATAAATTCCTTTGATAATTTAGTAAGATATACTCAGCCGAATTACTTAAAAGGGTATATATTTTCATTTTTTAATTTGGAATCATATTTAAAGATTTTTGTGACTAGTTACTTGGGTTTAATTATTTTTAATTTAATTTTTAAATTTATAGAAATTAACAATTTTTTTGAAATCTTAAACAAACTTGGATTAGATTTAAGCAATGAAAAAGTGACTAACTTACTTGTTCAATATCAAGAAATTAATCTTAGTTATATATTTATAGTGTTATTAACAGTTACAATTTTCACCTATATGGTAAATAGAATGTTTCAGTAATCTTGGTGAAAGATATTTTTCTTAATTCTGTTTTCAATTAGTTTAGATCTATAAATTAAGTTTAATGACACAAATTGAAAGATAGAAAATAGTATAAATAAATTTGTCTGAGATCCTTCATTGCTAAAGTATCTTACGTTAATAAATTTAATAAAAAAATAAAAAGATAAAATTTGCATAGTTAAAAAAATTAAATCTATAAACGCTGATACTTGGAGGTTTGAATTTTTAAATTTTAAATTAATATTTTTAAAAAAATAAATTATTGAATATCCAAGAAGTTTTAAAAATATAGGCAGTGCTTTTAGTTGGCTTTTTTCTCCAATACCATATTTAACTTTGTTTAAAATTTCAATAGTTAGGTATTTTTTTTCTAGCATTAAACAATTTAGATAAAAAGGGTAGCCATATCTATTAAACTTTTTGGGAATTATGATGTCTTTTAAAGTTATTTTTTTAAAACCAAACAACCCATTTAAGGGATCATTAATTGAAAATATACCAGTGTTAAATTTAATTAATATACTTGCTATTGTGTTCCCAAAATATCTAATTGTTGGAATCTCTCCTTCTATCCCATTTTCCCAAAATCTATTTGATTTTACATATTGAACATTTTTATTTTCTAAAAACGACTTTATTTTTAAAACATCCTCTTTTTCAAACTGGCCATCTCCATCGATTTTTATGATATTTTCCACATCATATTTTTTTAGTTCATCAATACCAACTTGAAAAGACTTACCAGCACCTAAGTTTTTTAAATTATTTAAAACATATAAATTTTTATATTTTAATTTTAATTTATCTAAAATATTTTTTGTTTCATCAGTGCTTTTATCATTTACTACTAAAACTGAATCAAAATCATTTACAAGTTCTTCTATTGTGTTAGAGATATTATTTTCTTCGTTGTATGCAAGAATTAATAATGCAGAATTATTCATATTATCTAATTCTATTTCTTAATAATTTTTTAAAAGAAAATTTTAATATTGAATACAATTTTTTATTTTTAAATGTAAAGAAACTGAGAGTTAATTTTAAAATAGTTTTCAACTCTTCTTTATTTTTTTTTAATACGAAATGAAAATCTTCTTTAAATAATTTATGAAATTCATCCTGGTAAATATAAGTAGATGGTTTATTAATATTTTTAATTTCCCATGGTTTATCTTTACCAAGATAATGATAAAAGTAAATATTGCTCTTTAAAGTATTTAAATTCTTTTTGCTTTGGGCTCCTGTAGCTTGAAAATTCAAACTTTTAGGCATTGCTACAAAATCTCCATCAAAATATACATTAAGAAGTTCCTGGTCGTAATCAAAGATTTCCTCAAATCTATTTTTTAAGATCTTGAAAATTTTTGTTGATACATTTTCTTTCTCCCATTTTTGAAAATTTATTAATAGTACGCCTGCATTAAAATGTAAGTTGTTTTTTAATTTTAATCTTTCAAATAATTTTGGATTTCTATCACGTTCAGTTTCAATACGTGCTGCTATTACTGAATTTTCTAAAATCATTTTTTCTTTAATTAATTTCAATTCTTTAATTGGGTCTTTTATACAAATGATGTCAGAGTCCAAATAGAGTATATAATCTATATCTTTAGGTAAATATTTAGAGATAAATAGCCTAAAATATGTAGCTTTTGATATATGTGTTTTAATTTCAGGGAGAGGAGTAACTATATCGTTGAATTGATATATATGTATAGTATTTAAATTTTTGTTTGATTCTATTAATTTTATACTTTGTAAAATTGTTTTTCTATCATCATGTATTATATAAATATTTACTGGCTGAGATACTTTGTTTAACAATGAATTTATTGAAACTAATGCTTGAGTATTATAATTGCTATCGAAACAAAACAAAAAATTGTACAAATTTACACCTTAATAATTTATTTATATTTAATTGTAAAATGAATCTAATTTACTTGTGAAATTTTTTATTCGTTTATTAATTCTATAAATTAATTTAGCAAAAAAAGATTTGTTTTCAAAATTAATTTTTGGCATGATAGAACACTTCATTTGATTTGAAAGGTTTGTGTTACTTGTTTCTTTGATTTCAACTAGTTTGTCAATTCGTTTAATTAAATTAAAATCTTCTAAAGCAATTTCTTTAGATTTTTTAATTTTATCTACGCTATTTTCATAATCATTACTATTAAGAATTTGTTTAATTGTATCAATAGAATCAGAAAAGCTATTTAGATTAATACTTTTGTAGCTATCATTTGGAAAGTAGTTGCTAATATTTGGTGCACCACTATATATAGGAAATGCGCTACCTAGATATGAGTCAAATAATTTTTCTGAAATAAAATTATAGCCTATCTGATTTTCAAGAACGAGATGATATTTATATGAGCTTATTCCTTCAATTTTTGTTTCTGTTTTATTTTCATCTCCAAACCAATCCATATCATCACCAAGTATATTTTTTAATTTTTTTACAAAATCTAATCTCACTTTTTGTATTTCAGTTATCTCTTTATTTGTACAATATACGCTTAATAACTTTGTTTTTTTTGGTTTATAATTTTGATAAAATTCTAAATCTGACGATTCGAAGAAATCATCAAATGGATCCCCTCTTAATTTCCACGCCAAAAAAGGTGGGCAGTTTATGGCATTTATCATGTTGATAAAATTAGGTGAATAAATTTCACTAAATTGCTCTAAAAATTTTCTTTTTGAATTTTTCATAAAATAACTTGGTTCATACCTTGTTTCTGAATTCAAAAAAAATATGTTTTCAGGATTAATACATACTTCCTCTACTCTGTTGGATTTTGTATTTTCTAAAATAAACCAATAATCGGGATCTTCCACATGTTGATTTATGAAATATTTTTTATTATTGAAAATATTGTTTTTAGTATTTGTAAAGTTGTAAATGGATAATCCATTTTTGTAAGGAGGAATGCCTTTTTTTAACTTATGCCAACCAACCGATATTTTAACTTTGATCACAATTTTATCTTACTATTAGTTTTTATTGGAATTATATATGTTTCTTTTAAAAGTTAAAAAAATAATAAATTTAATTTTCTATACTTAACTAATTAAGGTTAAATTTATATATATTTTATGATTAAAAAAAATACACAGTTAATTAAAGACATTCTATATGTTTCAAAAATAACAAAAACCAATAGAAAAAAACTTATTATAATTTCTGCAGTTATCCTTGCACAACTCATAGCATTTTCAGACATTGCTATAATACTTTTTTTTACAAAATTTTTTACATCAAGTTCAGTTTTACCTTCTGTATTAAATTTCTTTGAATTTTTTTTTGAAATAAAAATTCTTCTTCCAACCATGATTGTAATCAGATATTCTTTTAGCTATCTACAATCAATGCTTTTGAAGAGACTTGAGTTTAATGTTCAAAATAATATGAAGAATTACTTATTATCAGAAATATTCGATAACAGAAATTTTTCTACTTCTGATACATTAATGTATGTGAATACTTTAGCTGTTCATATTTCATACTTTTATACAAACATTTCAAGCTTATTAAACTATTCTTTACAATCGATAGCATTTACAACTTTCCTATTTATTACAGAACCGAGAACAATTTCTGCTTTTTTTGTAGGAATTTTGTTTTTAATTTATCCAATATATTATTTAATAAAAAAATCTAGAGTTTATGAGCATAAAATTTGGATAGAAGGTAAGAAAGCAAATTCAGAAGTACAAAGAGTTTTAGAGAATGTTTTTTTAATAAAACTTTTAAAAAAAGAAGAAGAAGAAAAAAAGAGGTATGCTGATTCAATTTCTCATATGTATGACTATCTACTATCTAAACATAAAATTCAAGTCTTAAATGGATATTTAGCCCCGTTTACCACAATCTTTCTAATCTCAATTATTGTAATTTTTTTCAATAGTTTCTTTAATGTAACTTTAGCTTTTATAGGTGTGACTTTAAGAATGTTCCAATCTTTAGCTAATGTTTCTTCAGCAACAAACAATATTGCTAATGCTCAGGTACATTTAGAAACTTTTAATCAATTAGAAAATTCAAAATTAGAATCTTATAAAGAAAATTACATAATTAAACCTAAAAGTCAATCAAAAAAAGTATTTGAAGTAAATGATATAACTTTTAAATATGTGAATAGCGATAGTAATTTATTTGAACATTTATCATTTGAAATAAAAAAAGAATCCCATACAGTATTTACTGGTTCTAATGGTTCTGGAAAAAGCACTTTGTTAGGTTTATTAGCTGGAGTATATTTGCCTTCAGATGGAAAGATATATTCTAGAGCTGGAAAACTTGGTTTTGTTGGTCCAAAACCATTAGTGTTTCAATCTTCTCTAAAAGAAAATATATTATATGGGAACAATTTAGCAATTGATGATAAAAACATTATTGAAATCTTAGATCAATTTCAACTTTTTGAAGGCAAAGAAAATCATAAATTAGATAAACTGATAGCACCTAGTTCACTTTCATCTGGACAACTACAAAAAATTGCTTTCATAAGGGTTATATTGTCTGATATTAATACATTATTATTAGACGAATCAACAGCAAATTTAGATGAAACAACTAAAAATTTAATTTTTGATTATCTAGAAAATCAAAATTACACAATTGTTAATGCTACACATGATATAGATAGATTTAGTAATGTGACTTCTCATTATAAAGTTAAAATTTCAGAAAAAGGCTTAAGAGGGCTTATCAAAATTATTTAAACTTATTTAATTTATTTAAATAAAATTTTAATACTTTAAATCTACTTTTAATTTTGCTAATAAGAAATAATTTTTTCCAGTAAAGTGTTTCAAATAATAAATTTTCATTAATTGTTTCTTGAAGCTTTGGATTACTAACTTTTCTTTGTTGATTTTTTTGTATAAGATCTAACCAATAATTGCTAAAAAGCATATCAATTTTGTTATTGTTTATTTTCAAATACTGATTTTGTAAGAATTCTAAGTTAACTTCCTCATAATTATTAACAAAAATAATAGGTAAGCTCTTAAATGATTCGTATGCTGTGCTAAATTTTGTAACAGGAATTCCTCCAGAGTATAGAGTCTCCCACAATCTATGTGTATCAATACCGTTACCCCAAGGGCATAAAACAAATTTGTGCAAACTGAGATCAGTCATGTACTGTTCGATACTTAGATTCGGTTCTTTAAAAGTCACCCACTCTTTGTCTTTAAATAAATTTTCAATACCTGACCTTTCAGTTAAATTAGTATTTTTACGCAAATTTACATACAACTTTTCTATTTTTGGAAAATTTTTAATATTAGATTTTGCAATATCTCTAACTCTTATGTTTTTTGGAGAATATTCATTTGCTATCCCTAAAGGTATAGGTAATAAATCTTTGTGAGAGCTAGCGACATTTATTGCAAACCAAGTATTTATACAGTCTGGTTTTTTTGAGAAAATGCTTTCATCAATTAATCTATCAGACTGGCCTGAAATCAAAGTTAAATTAGTTAGGTTGTTAATGTTTTTCAAATAATAAAATAAGTTTTCTAAATAGCTTGAATTGCAGTATATTATATCTCCTTCACTTAAAGTAAGGTTTGAAGATTTAACAGTTTTGTAAAAAGAATTTTTAGAAATAATTCTTAAATTTTTATTTTTAATTAAATTCATCATCTGGTCTGTAACGTTAGCAATATAAACTACATCTGCTGCAGATAAGAAAGTGCTACTTGTAATATATTGAGATTTTTTAAATTTCATAATTTGATTCAGTCAACTTAAGTTTTATATACTTTATTATTTAAGTCTTAAATTATTTTAGTATTCTTATAATTACAAAAAAACTATGGAAAATAAAAAAGTCAGTGTGATTATACCTTCTCTCAATAGGTACAAGTTTTTAATGAATGCAATTAAAAGTATTGAAAATCAATCATATAAAAATATAGAAATTATTGTAGTAAATGACGGGTCCACTGATAGTAGATATTTAAATTTAGAAGCTGAAAAAAATGTAAAAGTCCTTCATATTAATAAAGATGAAACACCAAATTGGGGAGGATCTAGACCAGCAGTTAGAAACTATGGAATCGAAGTGGCTACTGGTGAGTACATCGCCTTCCTTGATGATGATGATATATGGTTAGAAAACAAAATTGAAACACAGCTAAGTTATATGTATAAAAACAATATTCATTTTTCTTGCACTGAAGGATTTTTTGGATATGGTGTTTATGATGTAGAAAAAAACTATGCTCAATATAATTCTCAACATCATATTAAGAAAATAAAAAAAAAGTTTAGAAAAACTCCATATTTAAAAAAAGAAAAATTTCCATTGATATGGGATTATGATTTTTTAATTAACCATAATTGTGTTGTTTTATCTAGTGTTATTGTTAAAACAGATTTATTAAGACAACTCGGGGGCTTTAGAGGATTGTATAGAAGTAATTATTTTAAGCATACAGCAGATCACGACTGTTGGTTAGGCTTACTTCAACTTACTGACTTAGTGTATGTAGACGAACCTCTATTTTATTATGATGCTTCACATGGTGATGGAAAAAATTATACCAATTAAGAAATATCAAATTAAGGTTTATACTTCATTCATGAACTAAAAAAGTTCTAATAATTATGAAAAAAGTACTTGTAATTCACAACAAATATAGGATTTTTGGAGGTGAAGATTCAAATATTGAAGATGAGCTGATTTTTTTAAAAAAATTTTTTACTATAAAATATTTAGAATTTGACAACTCTAAAAAATTTAATGTTTTCGATTTAGTTGGTGCTTTAATTGGAAAAAACTACAAAGCTAATAAAAAATTAAGTTTTATAATTAAAGAATTTAATCCTGATGTCGCTTATGTTCACAATACTTGGTTTAAAGCAAATATAGGAATATTTAAAGTATTGGAAAAAAATAATATAAAAATTATTTTAAAAATTCATAATTTTAGATTTTCATGTACAAAGTACTTTTTAAATAAAAGTCATTTTGGATCTGAATCTTTTTGTTCAAAATGTGGAAATACTAGAAAAAATAGTTTTTTCAATAAATACTTTCAAGAATCTTACTTAAAGTCATTAATGATTATATTGTATGGAAAAAAGTATTTGAAAATATTACAAGATAGCTCCGTAAACTTATTAGCTTTAAATCAATTTTCAAAAGATATCTTAATCAATGAAGGAATTGATGAAAGTAAAATTTCAATATTCAATAACCCGATTTTTATTTCAGAAAAATTGAATTATCAAAAAAATAGTAATTATGTTGTTTACGCAGGATTAATAAATGGTCAAAAAGGTGTTTATGAATTAATTGAATCATGGAAGAGTTCAAAAATAGATTTAAAACTCTTAATATTTGGTGATGGAATATTGTTAAATGATTTAAAAAATAAAAATGAAAATAAAAATATAGAATTTTTTGGATCTAAAAATCATAAAACAGTAGAAGAGTATATAAAAAACTCAAGAGCTGTAATTACGGCTACTAAAATGTTTGAAGGTCAACCTCGAATTTTGTTAGAAGCTTCAAAATATGGTGTGCCAAGCATTTTTCCAAGATATGGTGGAATGATTGAATATTTTCCTGATAACTATAAATTTGCCTTTGAACAATTTAATTACAAAGATTTAGAAGAAAAAATATTACTCTTATTAAATGAAGATATTTTAAAAAATGAAAGTATAAGAGTTCAAAATAATTTAAAAAGTCAAATTTATAAAAATTTATTACCAGAAGTTTTTTCAAATTCTTGATTGTGGATAACTTAAATATAAAAGTCTCAATAATTATGTCAGTATTTAATGATGAAAAAAATATTAAAAATGCTATTTTAAGTATTCTTAACCAAACCTACAAAAATATTGAACTATTAGTACTAGATGATTGCTCTACAGATAATACATTTAACGTTATTAATTCGATTACTGACCCTAGATTAAAAATATTTCAAAATAAAGAAAATCTTGGACTGACTAAATCATTAAATATTTTAATAAATAAAACTACAGGCTTATTAATTGCTAGGCAGGATAGTGATGATATTAGTTTAAAACAAAGGATAGAAACCCAAGTACGATTTATGCAAAAGAATAATTTAGATGCTTGTGCTACAAGAGCTTATAGAAAAGACAGCAAAAAATCTATTCCAAGATTTTCACATTTATTTCCTAATAAATTAGTGATGAAGTACAAAAATCCATTTATTCATGGGACGCTTATGATTTACAAAAGTACACTGGAGTTAGTTGGTTTATATGATGAAGATTATAAATATGCGCAAGACTATAAACTATTTGTAGACCTATATAAAAATAATTTGAAAATTAAAACTCTTAATAAGAGACTTTATGTTTTAAATATGGATCAAAATATTTCCACATTACACAATTCTGAGCAGAGAAAGGCATTTACAAAAATAAGAAGTATAATTTAAGACTTTTTATTAAAAAATGAAAAAAGTAAATGAAAATTAGTATAGGCTTTAAACAAATTACTGGACCCTTTGGTGGCGGAAACCAGTTTTTACAAAATTTACAAAAATTTTTAAAAGAAAATGGACATACAGTTGTAAATCATTTGGATGATTTAGATATAGACATAATATTAATTACAAACCCTTTGATTGATTCGGAAACTTCAACTTTCAATAATTTTGATGTTGACAATTATGTAAGATTTAAAAATCCAACTTCCATAGTGTTTCAAAGAATTAATGAGTGTGATGAAAGAAAGGGGACAAATTTTATTAACACTAAACTTAATAAATTTAATAGAAATGTTGATATTAATTTATTCGTTAGTTCATGGTTAAAAGATTTGTTCTCTGAATATGATTTAGGAAGAAAAAAAAATTATGTTATCTTAGGTGGTCCAGATAAATTAATTTTTAACAATAAAGATAAAATAAAATGGGAAAAAGAAGAAAAGATAAAACTAGTTACACATCATTGGAGCAACAACTGGCTTAAAGGTTTCGATGAGTATTTGTTTATAGACAGCCTTTTATCGGATCTAAAGAATCAAAAAAAATTTCAATTCACTTACATAGGAAACATACCAAAAAATATAGAATTTAAAAATACAAGGCTTATAGCTCCTATGAGTGATATTGAACTAGCTCAAGAGTTAAAAAAGCATGATATTTACATTACAGCTTCTAAAAATGAACCCTCTGGAAATCATCATATGGAGGCAGCTATGTGTGGATTACCAATATTATATGTAAATAGCGGCGGTTTGCCAGAATATTGTTATGAATTTGGGGAAGAGTTCAATAAAATAAACTTTATTGACGCATTAGAAACTATTTCTAAAAATTATGAAGTTTTTTTTGAAAAGTTAAACAATTACCCATTTACCTTTGAAAATGCTGCCAGGAATTATTTAACAATCTTTGAACAATCCTTAATTGAAAAAGAATCAATAATTAATAATAGAAATATACAACCTAAAGTTGTTGTAAAATTTAAGTATGGTTTAAGTATTTGTCGAAAAAAAATTTATAAAAATTTAATAATTCTAAAACAATATTTAGGAACTATTAAAAAGAGGATTAAGTGAACAAAAAACGAATTGATAAATTTTCTCATATATTTATATTTATATTTATATTTATATTTTTAGTTAATGGTAGATCTTTTTTAGGGATTTATATTTATAGCTTTCGAATAGCAGAGCTCCTTATAGGTTTTTCTATTATTTTTATTGGATATACATTATTAAAAGTTAATTTTTTTAAAAAATATATTAATTTGAAGTCAATTTCTTTTTTTTGGATATTGGTAATCTATTTTCTTCTGGTAAATTATATCAATAAAGATGCCTTATCAAATCTTTATTTATACCAATCAAGTGTTTTTATATGGTATGTTTCTTTCTTATTTGTGGGATGTTTAATTTTTGATAATGTGGTTATTACAAAAAAATATTTTTATTTTGGATATTTTGGATTACTTTTGCAATTTGTATTTAACGTATTGTATTATCCTCAATTTTTGACTTACTTTTTTGATACATATTCTGATAAAACTCAATTTTTAAAAGGATCTGAAATTGCAATTTTTTTTATAGTTGTTACTTTTTTCTCAAATAGATATTTTAAAAAAGGTTTTATGGTAGATTTATTTGTATTCTTTTCTTCATTTTATTTACCTCTAATGTTTTTTAAAAGTAGGGCTGGTGGAATTGCGATTGCTTTGTATTTTATTTTTGAAGTTTTAAAACATAGAAAATACTTTATTAAAGATTTAAAAAAAACAACTATTTTGATAGTTTTATCAATCATTTCTTTTACGCTTTCATCTTTTTACATTGTTGATTTTTCTATAGAATTTAAAAAAGCTCCATTAGCAGTAGAACAAGTTGTTAAGCATAAATATGTTATTTCAAATACTTATGATGATGAGGAGAGTTTAATTTTTTATAGAGACAATAGATTTTACTCTGCTGATGGAAATCTAAATTGGAGATTTCAATTATGGCAAGATGTTATTTTCTATACTATTGATGAAGATAAATTTTTAATTGGACACGGCTTTGGCGAAAAGTTGCCAATGTTTAATACGCCTTGGTATGCAGGATTAGACGGCTCAAATGAAAATACTCACAACTTTTTTATTAATACTTACTCTAAATCTGGAATTATAGGATTGATATTGTTATTATTCTTTTACTATTTTATATTTAAACAAAAAAAATTAATGAGTAATAAAGACTTTTTAACTTATATCGTACCTTTATTCATAATTTCGATGTTTGATGGAGCTATGGAAAATCCTTACTTTGGTATAGTATTTTATTTTTTTCTTAGTAGTTTTTTTACTGGTATAGAATTTAAAAAAGAAATTAGATGAAAGCATTAATTACAGGGATAACTGGACAAGATGGATATTATTTATCCAAGCTTTTATTAGAAAAAGACTATGAAGTTCATGGTTTAGTTAGAAGATCTTCAAACCTTAATACCACCAGAATAGATCCACTTATATCAAAATATACTAAAGAAGGTCAGCTAAATCTTTACTATTCTGACTTATTAGACCCATCGTCTTTAACTAATTTAATTAACAATTTATTACCTGATGAAATTTATAATTTAGCTGCTCAATCTCATGTAGCTGTTTCATTTAAAAATCCAATGTATTCTATAAATACTTCTACACAGGGTCCGATAACAATCTTAGAAGCGATTAGAAATATTGAAAAGAATATTAAGTATTACCAAGCTTCTTCATCTGAAATGTTTGGAGGTGCAAAAAAAGAAGTATTAAATGAAAATTCATTATTTGAACCAAAAAGTCCATATGCAGCTGGAAAATTATTTGCTCACAATATCACAAAAATATATAGAGAGTCTTATGATATTTTTGCAGTGAATGGCATTCTATTTAATCACGAATCTCCTCATAGAGGTGAAACTTTTGTTACAAGAAAAATTACTAGAGCTGTTGGAAGAATATATAATAATTTACAAAAAAAATTAACGTTAGGAAACTTAGATGCATTTAGAGATTGGGGTTTTGCTGGTGACTATACAAATGGAATGTATTTAATGATGCAACATTCTAAACCTGACGATTGGGTATTAGCAACTGGAGAAACTCATACAGTTAAAGAGTTTGCAGAATTAGCCTTTTCAGAACTTGGGTTAAATTGGGAAGACTATGTTATCACCTCAGAAAAATATTCAAGACCTAATGAAGTTCACCACTTACTTGGTGACGCATCGAAAGCTAAAAAAGAGTTAAATTGGAAACTTAGAACAAGCTTTAAAGATCTTGTTAAGTTGATGGTTGAGTCCGATCTTGAACTAGCTGAACAAGAAAAGGTATTAATTAAAAAAGGGTTAATTAAACCTACATGGGAAAATGCTACTTAGAATTATTTACATAGAATTTTTTAGATACCAATCGTAAGAAATTTTCAATCCATTTGGTAATTTTATTTTTGGTTCCCATCCTAATTTTTTAATCTTAGAAGAATCTAGTAGTTTTCTTGGATTTCCATCAGGTTTTGTTTTATCATAAACAATCTCACCTTCGTATTTCACTATATTTTTGATTAATAAAACTAGATCTTTAATTTTAATTTCATTGTTGCTTCCAATATTGTAAAGCCCTTCATCAACATTATTTTCTATAAAGAATTGTATAGCATTAGATAGATCGTCTACAAACAAAAACTCTCTTAGAGGACTACCTGTACCCCAAACAGTAAATTCTTTTTCATTGTTAATTCTTGCAAGATGCATTCTATGGATTAATCCAGGTATGACATGACTTTCATTAGGTGAGAAATTATCATTTGGGCCATATAAGTTTGTTGGCATTAAATTAAATATTTTATGTCCATATTCTTTAGAAATTGCATCGCCCATTTCGATAGCAGTCAGCTTTGCCATAGCGTAAGGAGAGTTGGTCGGCTCTAAAGCCCCATTCATTAAAGAAGATTCGTTAATAGGTACAGCTGCGCCTAAAGGATAAATACAGCTACTTCCTAGATTTATTAGCTTCGTATTTTTATGAGCGATTAAGCCTTCAATGATGTTCATGTTAATTTTTAAATTGCTTAATATAAATTCTGTCCTTTTTGTATTATTTGCTAAAATTCCTCCTACTTTAGCAGCAGCATTTACAATAAAATCTGGCTTAATATCATTAAACAGTTTTTGGGTTTCTTCAAACGAAAATAGATTCGTAGTTTTCCTATTAGAAGGTATGACTTCAAATTTTTCAAAATTAGATAGAATTCTCACAACAGATGAACCAACCATGCCCTTGCTACCCAAAACAAGAATTTTTTTATATGATTTATTTGATGACATAAATTAATTATAAAAATATTGATTTTATAAATTCAAAAATATATATAAAAGGTTTTTTGATATTAAAAATTTTAAAGGTCAAAATAGCTTTAAGTAAATCAAATATAGATCGTGTTTTCCACTTGTGATCAATATGGAAATTGGTGTTAGAAATTTTTCGATAGTTTTCATGATATAAATTTGAATCTTTTTGAAATGTACCACTCGTCAGCCAAGGCTTGTGGCTTCCTATGAAATGGATAAAAATTAATTCATTTTTATAGCTTTTTCTGATTTCACTAGACGCTTTAAAATTAAATTTTTCTTCCAATTCTAAATATTTACCGTTAAAAAAAGAATTTAGAACATCTTGGTCCCACTGCAAAATATCTTCACTTATTTGTTCTAATTTTGAAAGAAGCTTAATTTGCAAATCGTCTTTGACCCACTTATTAAAATCAATAATCATAACACCTGCATTGAAGTAGTTTTTGTCCACGCCTATTCTTTTTTCACCCATAGTGTGTTCTGTTTTTGCACTAATTACATATGTAGAATTTTTTAGATCTAATATTATTTTTTTAATCTCATTTAAAGGATTTTTTAAACACACAACATCTGGATCAAGAAAAACCAAACTTGAAATTTGATTGTCTATATAGTTTTTTATAAATAGACGAAAATACGTAGCAACACTTATGTGCACGTTGTAAATATTCGGAAAATCAAAATCATAATTGCTAAATTCATAAATATGAATGTTCTCTAACTTTTCATGACCAACTATTTTCTCAGGCAATTCTTCATAGAATTTATTAGATGTATGAATAACGTGTATATTTATTTTTTCATCAACTTCATCGAGTAAAGAAATCATCGATGTAAAAGCTTGGAAATTATAATTTTCATCAAAACAGTAAAGAAAATTGATTGTATCGGTCATAATGTTAATTTAACTACAATAATAGAAAATACAGAGAATATAATTAAATAATGTGTGGTTTCACAGGTACAATTTCTCTTCAACAAGTAGATAATGAAAAAATTAAAGTTGCCAATAAACTAATTGAATGCAGGGGACCTGATCACACAAGCTCAGTACAGAAATTAGTTGGCAAAAAATATTTCAATCTTTGGTTTAATAGGTTATCAATAATTGACCTAGATGAAAAAGCAAATCAGCCAATGTACTCAGATAAATTTAAGACAACTATCTTATTTAATGGTGAAATTTACAATCACCAGGCTTTAAGAAAAGAATTAATTAAAAAAGGAATCTCATTTAAAACTTCTCACTCTGATACAGAAACTTTACTTATGGGAATATCTTTTTATGGTTTGAGTTTTATTGAAAAATTAAGGGGACAGTTTGCAATTGCATTTCTAGATGAGTTGAATAATAAGTTCTATTTAATACGAGATAGATTAGGACAAAAACCTCTTTATTTAAATTTTAATAATAGAAGAGTAGACTTTGGCTCAAATCTGATTTCTTTATTAAAAGTATCTAGTAATACATCTCTTGATGAACAAGAAATTTATAATTACTTAGCTTATGGAATAAACAATTCTCCAAAAACTTTATATAAGTCTATAACAAAAGTTAAGCCAGGGGAAATAGTGTCAATTGATTTAAGTGAAAACCAATTTTCTATCTCCCAATTTAATTATTGGAATATTGAAGACTATCAAGATGAGAAAAATTTTAATGAAGAAGAGTTTTTTGATATATTTTCAGAATCAGTAAAGCTAAGAATGGAAGCTGATGTACCAGTATCAAATTTTTTATCAGGCGGTATCGATTCTACCTCTGTTGTAAAAAATATGTTAAATAAAGGGCAAGCTGTTAATTCTTTTTCTGTTTACATTGATAATCCTAAATATGATGAAAGTGAGTTTATAAAACAGGTTGTGAGAAAATATGATCTTAATCATGAGTATGTAAAAATTAATTCTGAAATAAACAATAAAGATATTTTTGAAAGCTTAGACTGTTTAGATGAACCCTTTTATGACCCTTCGATAATTCCTTCCTATCTTCTTTCAAGAGAAATATCAAAAAAATATAAAGTTGCAATTTCAGGTGATGGAGGTGATGAATTATTAGGAGGATATCAAAGAACAATTTCAAGTTTAAATAGAACAAGTCTTTTTAAAAACTTATTTTCAAAATTTTATTTATTATATCCTGCAGCTTTAGGAACTGGAAATAAATTATTATTAAACTCAAATAATCTTGAAAAAAGATTTAGATCATTTTTAGAAGATCAAAAATTACTCAATATATTTGGAATAAAGGCTGATCAGTACAAATACGCTTCTCATTTGAGTTTCAATAATAATAATATTTATAAAAGCTTATTAATAGCTGATTATAAATTTTACCTTCCAGAGATGATGATGTTTAAAGTAGATAGAACTTCTATGGCTAACTCATTGGAAATAAGATCACCTTTTGTTGATAATAAGCTTATAGAATATGTGATTTCAACATCTACTAACTACATAGATTTTGAAAATCCTAAAAAAATTCTAAAGAATTATTTAAGAGAAGATTTTAATGATAAATTTTTAAATAGAAAAAAACAGGGTTTTGTATTTGATGTTGAAAATTGGGTTTACAATAATTTAGATTTAATTTCTGACACAATATCAAGTGGCAATGTAGTTGATAATTTAGATAAGAATATTATTTCAAAGCTAAAGATCAATAAATCTAGAATTAATGGGCAGAGAATTTGGAAGTTATTTGTTCTTGAAAATTATCTCCAAAGGAACAGCTAAACTAGGTTTTTGACATCTGATAAAAATAAATTTGTTAAATTTTCTAATGAGTTATTTTTTTGAATCCTATCTACTGCATTTTTACTTAATTTATTTATAAGGGAAGGATTCTTAGATATTTGATTGAATTTAATTCTTAGTTCATTTTCATTTAGATCAAACAAGATACCACTTAAATTATTTTCAACTAATTCTTCATGATTATGTATATTTGACAACAAAACGACACAACCTGATGACATAGCTTCTAGTACTGTTTTTGGGTTTCCCTCAAACAATGAAGTTGAGACATAAAAAATATAATTTTTATAGATTTTAAACAACTCTTCATTTTTGAGATTCCCTAAAAAATTGACATGAACGTTTTGCTTTTTAGCTAAAGCTTTTAATTCTTTCGCTTTAGACCCACTTCCAACTATGTCAATTTGTAACCAATCATTAGTATTTTTAAATTCTTTGATTAAATATGTATAATTTTTTTGATTTTCCAGTCTTCCAACAGATAGCATTTTATTTTTAGATCTATTTTTCAAAGAAATATTTTGATGCAAATCAACCCAGTTAGGTCTATAGATTAATTTATGTTTATATTTTGGATATTTTGATGAAAAAAAATTTAAATCAGATTTACTTGTTACAGTAAATAAATCAGAAAACCTTAAAGCAATAATCGTACATATATTATAAAAAATTATAATTATTTTGGGTTTAGCATCTTTTTTAGCAAAATCTAACATGTTGTAGCCTGTTCTTATAATTAAAGGCTTTTTGTATAAATATTTAGCAATTAAAGGCACCCAGCAACCTAGAAGTTGGTTTTGAAATATCACATCACATTCTATAATTTCCTTTTTATAAGCAGTTGGAATAAATAAAGAAAGTACTAGCCTAATAAATCTATTTTTGAAGAATCTTTTTCTTTCAAAAATAGGATAAATAGATTTTATTCTATATTCTTGAGCAATTTTATTGTCTTTATTATTTCCATAAGTGAAAAAGGAAAAAGAAATATTATTAGTTTCTTCAAGATGTTTGAAAAATTTTAACTCTCTTTCAATTGTTTTTGAATCAAGCCATGAATTTAGAGAATAGTCCCAAGTGAAGAATGTTGCTACTTTCAATTAAATGAGCCCTTTTTTATTTATATTGCATGTTATATTTAAAAAGTTCATCAAAAATGATTATATTTAAAATATCGACTTTAATTTAAAATATATTTCTTTTTTTTACATCCAAAAACTTCATTAAACTAATTTAATAAATGAATAATATAACATATGTATTTAGTCAAAATAGACGTCAAAACTATATAAATAACAAAATTGAAGCTAGAGAATTTTATTATGGTGTTGATTTTTTAGGTAAAGATAATCATATAGAAATTATAGAATTTGAAAAGTCGAACAATCCTTTTCTTGAGCTTATAGATCGAGTTATCAGTAAATTATTGAGCCTACCTTTTTATTCATCAAAGTTAACAAATATAAAAAATTTTAAAACAATCATAAAAACAGATCATTTATTTCTTGTTAATGAAGGCGTTGGTATGTCTTCAATATTTTTATTAATTTTTTCAAAAATATTTAATAGAAATTTAAAAGTTTCTTTGTTTGTGATGGGTTTATATAGCAAAAAATTAAATTTTGCAAATCTTAAATTTTTTCACAATTTATTAATAAAATTCTTAATTTTTTATATAGATAATGTTTTATTTCTTGGAAAAGCTGAAATGAAACAAGCTATTAAATTACATAGAAAAAAAACTTCTAGCAAGTTCAAATTTGTGCCATTCTGCGTAGATGATGAATTCTGGTTATGTAATGAAAAATATGAAAACAGAAAAAAAGATCAAATTATATTTGTTGGAAATGATAGCAATAGAGATTACGAACTATTGATAAAGATTGTTAAAAAATTACCGAATTTTAAATTTATAATAGTCTCTTCAAGTAATGCGTTAGATAATTTGAAGCTACCAAATGTTGAAATTTACAAAGGTAGTTGGGGTAATAGTGAAATTTCGGATAGTAAGTTAAGAGATTTATATGAGCATTCAAAACTCTCAATTATTCCTCTCAAGGATAGCTTTCAACCATCTGGACAAAGTGTTGCGCTACAATCAATGTCACTTGGAATTCCTGTATTAATTACAAAGACAAAAGGTTTTTGGGATAGTTCACTCTTTGATAATGAAGAAAATATTTATTTCATTGATAGTTCAAAAGAAGCTGTGTGGGCAGAATTAATAAATAACCTGTATAGAAACGAAGAAAGTTTGAATCACGTTTCAAAAAATGCTCGTAATACAATAAGTGATAACTACAGTTTGAAGCTTTTTTTTAACTCCCTTTTAAAGGTATTGAAAAATTAAATTTGTACCTAAAATTTTTACAATTTTCATTGAACTGCAATGTATAATTGAACCATCTAGGGGATAATTACATAATATGAATTTGTCAAGAAAACAATTTTACACAAATCACATGAGAGAGATAAGTAAATACTTATCCGAAGACAATTCAGTTTTACATATTTCTTCAAATTCAACTTATATATTTGAATCAGAAGACTCAATAGATACTTTAACAATCGATCCCAATAAAAAACTAGAGATAGAACTTTTAAAGTTAAAAAAAGATAAATATGATTTAATAATTGTTACAGATATATTTGAGGTTTCTTCAGATATTTACAATTTTGTGAAATTCTTTAAAAGTGCACTAAGCAAAGAAGGGAAAGTCTTGTTGACTTCAATAAACCCAAAGTGGAATTTCATATTAAAATTTTTTGAGTTATTAAAATTAAAAAGAAATTCAAATATAAATGCCTATATTAAACCAAGTAAAATTTCCAATATTTTTAATTCATTAAATTTTGAAAAGTTAAAAAGCTATAACAGGCAAATTTTCCCCTTTTCATTTTTTGGAATAGGCAGATTATTAAATATTTTTTTAGAACTCTTTTTAGGAGTTTTTAATATTGGAATAAAAACTTACTTTTTATATCAATTAAATGAAACAAAAAGTAAAAATTATTCTAAAACAATCATAGTTCCAGCTAAAAATGAAGAAGGAAATCTTGATGAGTTGATAAATAGAATTCCGAGATTTAAAGAATTGTATGAGATAGTCTTAGTTTGTGGTCCTTCAAATGATAATACATATAAGAAAGCTTTAGAAATTCAAAAAAATAAAAAAGATTTAAATATTCTTGTATTTGAACAATCTAGAAATGGCAAAGCCAATGCTGTTTGGGAAGCAATTAGTAAATCATCTCATGAAGCAATTGCAATATTAGATTCCGATATAAGTGTAGATCCGGAAGAGTTAACTAATTTTTTTGACGTAATTGAGAATACTAATTGTGATTTTGTAAATGGTACAAGACTCATGTATCCAATGGAGGACAGTGCTATGAGGTATTTAAATAAAATAGGCAACAGAGGATTTCAATACATCATTTCTAAAGTGATAGGAGTCAATTTATCAGATACACTATGTGGAACAAAAGTGTTTAAAAAATCTAGATTAAAAACATTAAAAAATTGGCAAAGAGTAATGAAAATTTCTGATCCATTTTGTGATTTTGATTTAATTTTTTCTAGTGCTTATTCAGGTGCAAAAATTTTAGAATATCCTGTTCACTACAGAAGTAGGACATATGGAAAAACAAATATATCTAGATTCAGAGATGGTTGGAGACTAATTTTGTATTTCTTTAATTCATTGATTCTTTTCAAAACAAGTAGCTATTGAAATGATTTTATGGTTTTAATTAAAACTTGGATAAAAATTTTAATTGTTTTCTCAAAAAGAATATTCAGATTAGCTATTGATTTTATTCTTGTATTCTTTTTTGGATTATCAAATTTATTTAGATTTAAAAAACTTTATGACAACAATATTTTATTTGTAACAGCTGCAGAAAAAAATTATTTTTCTCAGTTAGTTTCATTGATTGAGAGTTTTATTAATAATTCAAATAGCAAAATAATTATTTATGATATAGGTCTTGAAAAAAATCAGGTTGAAAAGTTAAGAAAAGAGTATGCAGAAATTGAATTAAGAACTTTCGATTTCAAAAAGTACCCTGAATTTATTGGTCAATATTATGATGACAAGCTAGGAAACTATGCTTGGAAACCAATCATAGTAAATGAACTACTATTCGAATTTGAATCCAAAGTTGTATGGCTTGATGCAGGAAATATAATAACATCACAAATTATATTTCTTAAAATATCACTTACAGCTCTAGGTATAGTTGTACCTACTAGTAGTAATAGAGTATTGGATTTGACACATTCTAGAACAATTGATCATATAGGACTTAATAAAAAGTTTTTTAAAAGTAATAATTACGCAAGTGGATTAATAGGTTTTGATTTTAATTATTCTAATGCAAAAAAAATTTCATCTAAATGGTCAGAGTTTTCTCAAATTGAAGAATGTATTTCTCCAAAAGGATCAAGTAGAGAAAACCATAGACAAGATCAGGCAGTATTAACTTTATTACTTTACAAATATCATTTTAAATCAAGATTCAAAAAATTCTTTCATCCTCAAACAAACTTTATCTTTGGTGTACTTTTTCATAAAAAGAAGATTTACAATTTTTAACTTGTGGGCGCTACAGGATTTGAACCTGTGACTTCTTCCTTGTAAGGGAAGCGCTCTGCCGGACTGAGCTAAGCGCCCCGAATAAATAGTGTAATTATTATTCTCAGCTATGGAAACTAATTTAATTATTTAAATATTTCTATCATTTTAATATATTCACTAAAGCCTTGTGGAATTCCATATTGTATTGACTTATCATAAGCAAATTTTGTATTTGGAATTGCCTCTTTAAAATTTTCCATAGTAAAAATTGAATCAGGATGTAAAAATTTAGAAGCTATTCCTACATCTGTTGAAATTATAGGAGTTTTTGAAAGCCCGCATTCTATAATAGCTTGAGGCCCGCCTTCTTTTCTAGAGGCAACTATGTATAAATCTAGACAATTGTATAGTTCGTTTAGCTGTGATGGTTCAACCATTTCAAAATATTTAAAGTCAATATTTAATTTTTTTAGCTCATTAATTACATACTGTCTTCTCTTACCTGCTAAAAGTATTAAAAGATTTTCAAATTGTGCTTGCTTAGTTTTTATTAATTCAATAAACCTATCGGGTCCTTTAATCAGCTTTGGACTTTTTAAATCTTTTCCCTCAGTATCTCTTTGAAATGAACCTACTACATAAGAGTCGTTTGGTATATTGTATTTTTCTCTTATAGATTTTTTGTCTTGTATTTCATACCATGCATTTTGATCACTCCAGAAAGGTATATACACTATTTCTTTGTTAGTAAGTTTTTGTAACTCCTCTTTAGTATTTAGTGATATAACATGATACAAATCTACATATTTATCCCTTTTATGAAATTCTTGTAAGTTTTTTTGTTCAAAATCACTTTTTTCAAAATGATATATTGAACAAATTACTTTTTTATTTTTTAAATAATTCTTTCTTGTTTTTCTCCAAAGCCATGGTGCTATTATCCATACAACAGTTGCTTCTTTAATATTTTCTGTTGAGATATGACTATTGTATTCGTACCATTCTTTTCTAAGCCTATCTACAATCCATGACTCATTTAAATTAGTTAAATAAACTTTCATACAATTGTAGAATAGCGAAAATAATTGAATAAAATTAGACAAATGTCTTCACAAAATATTTTAATTACTGGTATAAGTGGCCAAGATGGTGTTTTTTTAACCAGTAGCTTAAATGAAGGTAAAAATTCAAATCAAACAATCATTGGCGTTACTAGACAAAATCCAAAACAAACTTTTGATAGGTTGAAATCTATTGACATAACATCTTCTAATTTAAAATTATTCAATATAGATTTAACAAGTGCAAATGAAACATTAAAGTTAATATCTGATACAAAACCTACTCACATATATAACTTAAGCGGTCCGAGCTCTGTATACGACTCAATAAATAAAGATTTATATTTTCAAAAAACCATTAATTCGATATTTGATAATTTAACTAATGCTTGTGTTCAAGAGAATATTTTCCCTAATTTTTTCCAAGCATGTTCGTCTGAAATGTTTTCAAGCACTAATTCGATGCCTTTAAACGAACAATCATCATTTAGTCCTCGAAGTCCATACTCCGAAGCAAAACTTGAAGTATACAAAAAGGTGAATAATTTAAAAGAAAAACATGATTGGCATATAAAGTCTGGAATAATGTTTAATCACGAGTCAGAATTTCGAAATAAGAATTACTTGTTTATGAAAATTTTTCTTACAGCTAAACAAATTAAAAATAAAGAGAAAGATGTTCTTGAAGTTGGTTCGCTTGATTTAAGTCGTGATTGGTCTTTTGCAGGAGATGTTTCCAAAGCGGTTCACTTAATAAACACCTCGGATGAGAGTAGTAATTACGTTGTTGGTTCAGGTATTTCAACTGCCATTCGCGAGGTTGTTGATATTATATTCTCTTTTTATGGCTTGAACTTTGAAAACCATATCGTGGTAAATCCTAAGCTGTTAAGAGCTGAAGATCCACTTAATATTGTTGCTGATCCTACCAAATTGAAAGATACACTTGGTTGGAGTCCAGAGCTTTCAATTGTACAACTACTTGAAAGAATCTTTTATAAACTTGGTTAAATTAACTACATCCTAGAGAGTTGCCACAATTTAAGCACTTATAACAGGAACCATTTCTAATTGTAATATGGCCACATTCGTCACAAGCTGGAGCATCTCCCATCATATCTCCAAGAACCTCTTGTACAGTATCTACTGAATTCGCAACAGCTTGATTGCTTTGTTCAGTTACTATTTTTTGTAAAGGAGTTACGGGTTCTGCTTTTTGTAAAGGAGTTACGGGTTCTGCTTTTTGTATCACTTGAACATCTTCAGTTACAACTGACTGCTTAACTTCTTTAGGTGGAACCTGTACAATATCAGTTCTATTTAAATATTCGAGTCCAAGAGCTCTAAATACATAGTCAATAATTGAATTACTCATTTTAATGTTTTCATGTCCTTCAACCATGCCTCTTGGTTCAAAAGTTTGAAAAGTAAATGTGTCTACAAATTCTTCAAGCGGAACACCATATTGAAGACCTTTAGATACAGCTATTGCAAAACAACCAAGAACTCCTTTGAGAGTTGCTCCCTCTTTAGCAATATCTATAAACACTTCTCCGAGTGTTCCATCAGGATATTCTCCTGTTCTTAAATACACCTTGTGTCCTGCAACTCTTGCTTCTTGTGTCCATCCTTCTCTTCTCTCTGGTAGTAAGAATCTCGGTCTATTCATCCCAGCATAAGCTCTAGTTGGGCTTGTTCCAGGTGCAAAGTTTCCTTGAACAAGCATTGCCTCTTCTTCAAGAATTTTATTTACTTCTGGGTCGCTTTCATCAGAATCTCCTTCATCGGAAGAAGCTGAAAGTGGTTGAGAAGCCTTGGACCCATCTCTATAAATTGCTATGGCTTTTACACCAATTTTTGCTGATTCAAAATAGCAGTCTTCTATATCTTGGACAGAAGCCTCATTTGGCATGTTCACTGTTTTTGAAATTGCCCCTGAAATAAATGGTTGTGCGGCAGCCATCATTTTCACATGTCCCATGTAATGAATGAATCTCTCACCGTCTTTGCCGCATTTGTTTGCACAATCAAAGATATCAAGGTGTTCACTTTTGAGATGTGGAGCTCCTTCAATTTTTTGCGTTCCACAAATATCAAGATTTGCTTGAGCTATCTCATTTCTAGAAAAACCTAATTTTTCTAATAGATTGAAGTCAAAAGAAGTATATTCCTCTTCTCCAATTCCAAGATTTTTCAAAGTGTCTTCACCAAGTACAAATACATTGAAAGCGTGTTGGATTTCAAAAGCTCCTGGAAGAGCATTTTCAATTTTTTCAATATCAATTTCTGTAAGCCCTTTCTCCATAAGTGATTGTTTATTTACATATGGAGAGTTTTCAAGAGACATGGACCCAATAACATACTGAATAATGTCATTTACTTGACTATCTTCATATCCAAGTGCTTGCAGAGCAGGACCTATAGATTGGTTTGCAATCTTCATGTACCCGCCTCCAGCAAGTTTTTTAAACTTCATGAGAGCAAAATCTGGCTCAACTCCTGTAGTGTCACAGTCCATTAAGAGACCAATAGTACCGGTTGGAGCCAGTACTGTTGCTTGAGCATTTCTATAACCATTCTTAGTTCCAAGTTCAACAGCTTCATCCCATGATTGTTGGGCTGCTTCCAATAAATCACTAGGGCATAAATCCTGATTTATTGCAATCAGGTCATGGCTCAAACCTTCATAATCATTTGTATCATATGCTGCTTTTCTGTGGTTATTCATTACCCTAAGCATATTTTCACTGTTTTCTTTATATTTAGGGAATGGACCAATAATGCCTGCCATTTCTGCAGAAGCCTTGTATGCCTCTCCTGTGAGCATTGCAGTTAAAGCACCTGCTATTGCTCTTCCAAGATCAGAGTCATAAG
>Ga0222718_10000246_pt1 | contig 58432 bp, 54 predicted proteins | sample C33_27DmetaG_FD_165045 | JGI IMG/M metagenome (GOLD analysis project Ga0222718, IMG submission 165045) | Estuarine water microbial communities from San Francisco Bay, California, United States - C33_27D | ecosystem: Environmental > Aquatic > Marine > Unclassified | place: USA: California... | reverse complement strand
AACATCACCGGTCTTACCATCAACAACATCACCGGTCTTACCATCAACAACATCACCGGTCTTACCATCAACAACATCACCGGTCTTACCATCAACAACATCACCGGTCTTACCATCAACAACATCACCGGTCTTACCATCAACAACATCAGTATCACCTTTTGGTAAGTCTTGTGCGATTGGTATCAATACATCCGATGCTGCCTTAGTGGCTGCTGCTGCTGCATCAGAAACCGGAGCAGGAGCAGGGTCAGCAACCTTAGTATCAACTGAAGCAGGAGCAGGAGCAGGAGCAGGAACATCTTTAGACTTTTGAGATTCACAGAGTTGTCGAGTCGATTGACTTCCATAAGTTTTTGCTCCATTCAAGTCGCAACACTCCTCTTTACTTGATGAAAAGAGACTCCACCCCGTGCCTATACAAAGTTCCTTACTTTGACCACCTAACTCGTCCTGTCGTGCTCTAATTGCTTCATTGGCAATTCTTAAAGCTTCATCATCTTGCTTTCTTTTGGCTTCTTCCAGTGCCGCCTGTCGTTTCATAGCTATGTCTCTCTGATTTTGAGCAGTTGCCGCTTCAGCTTTCAATGCAGCTTCAGATAATGCTTTTGCAGTTTCATCCATATCATCAAGTAAAACATAATTGGAATTTAAAGGATGAAGATATAAGAAATCAAAATCCATTATTTTCTTTAATCTCTCAAAATTTTTAGATGAATTTGCAAAATCCAATTCCATAAGATTACTATCATTTTCTTTTTGTTCTTGTCCTGTTGTTTTTTGTATATCGAAATAATTTTTTTGATTAAATGGGTGATACTTTATAATTTCTCTTGTTTCACTATCTTCAGCACTTTGTATTCTTGGAATTAAACTTTTATCTTTATCGTTATAACAAAATAAATATCTTTTATTTAATAAATTTAATTTTGTTATAGAATCAGTCCCTTGTTCTAATGTTACATTATCATTGATAGGAGTTGTTATATTCCTAATATAATTCAATGTAGTCAATAAACTTGATGATTTAAAATTATAATAATCACTATCACCGGTCTTGCTTTCATATCCTAAATGAGCTAAATCACTATTTCTTTTAGATGCTGATTCTTTGAGTTTTTCTTCATTACCTTCAATATCGTCCACCCACACATCATCACCGTCCTTATTTTTCACTTTTTTTAATTCTATATCACTTTCAGTTGACCTATCATTTAAATTAATTGCTAATAAAATATAATAATTGGGTGGTTTGCCCTTCGTTATAAGAGATATTTTATTTTGTAATTTTTTTGATGGGTCTACCCACTCTCCGTAATATTTTTTATAATTAGGATCATCTTTTGTATCCCATATGTCCCCTTTGTCTGACCATGGCTTAGGATAATTTTGCACATTTAATTCACGGTCTAGGATTCTTCCATATTGTTTATATTCTTCTGATAACTTAGAACTACTATCAGGCAATGAAGCTACATTTTGTAATGAATTAAAATTTTTCTTTTGTCTTGCGTCTTTTCCTAATTGTCTAAAATATGAGAAAGTGGAATTAAGTGGAGCTAAATATTCATTAGTGCCTTGTAATTGATTTTCAAGATTTTCTAATGTAGCATTTATCATACGACCTTCTCCTCTTAGATCTAAAATATTAGGATGATTAATATCAAAATTATCGGCAAATTTTAAATCCCCTTCAGAATTGTAAAATATTGGTTTTGGGTCTTTTGCATCGTTTGCATATTTATCATTTATTTCTATTAAATAGTTCATTTGTGTAGTAAATGGGTGGTCATTATCATTTACAGACTTACCCAGTACTTCTTGAACTACCGAAAACATTTTTGGTTTATTTTCATTCTGGGTCATAGCATTTTTCCGTTCGGGACGGAAGTCATCGTTTTTGGAAGCATATTCTTCTGCTATTCTTTGTGCTTCTGCACTCTTCGCCTTTTCTTTTCTCACTCTCGATTTGACCCCGGCTCCACCCGATGTTATGGAGTTAAAGTTAGCTCCTTCTTCTATCGCACCCCTATAAATATTTCTAATATATTCTTTCATTTTTTCATCAGATATAACGTCTTCTTTACCTGCTAAATCACATATTATAATATTATGATATTTCATATTTTTGTCCTTTTTAACACCTACTCTTATTTCATAAACTAAATGAGACCTCGAACTTCTATCATTATTATATGTTGCTGAAGTTTTTTTGAATGTATCAACAGCATCATAATGATATTTAAATTTTTTATTCATACTTTTTTGGTTTTCCGTGTCATCACCCTCTTTTTTCTCATATATATTAATATATTGAGGCTGTGTTTGTATTTTTTTAAAGTTATCTTCACTTTCTGTTGTATATCCTAATTTTTTTGAACTCTCCCAATAATTTTTAAATTCACTATCGAATTCACCATCTACTACTTGTTCCCATATATTTTGCCCGGTCTTTTCTACTTTTCGTAATTTTAATAATTTACTCTCTTCCAATCTTATTTTTACTTTTTCTAATTTTTCTTCATTAAATTTGAAATATCTATTTACAGTATCCTGATACAACAATTTTTTCTCTAATATATCCTTAATTGTTTTTCTACATTCCTCTTTTAATAAATGTATATGTTTATATTTATTAGGTTCTGGTATGTCTGTAATTTGTTCTGCACGAACAGTAACTTGTATTTTATGTTGATCTATATCAGTACCATTTTCTAGTGAGAATAAGTTTTTACGAATATGTTTCTTTAACTTATCTCTGAGTTGTAACTGACTCATCTTTAAATTAATAGTCTCATCAAGAGAGAGTCCATCTGGAAGTCCCTCATTCCACTTATCCTCAACTTTTTTCTCGATATTTATCATTGTAATGTATTTTTCCTGGACTATTGGTTTATATTCATCTTTCATCATGGCGATAAATTGTTTAAAGTCTGTTTCTATTAATTTTATTTTATCCCCAAATGTCTCCCCAGTTGTTATATCTGAATCAAGGGGAAGACCTTCTGCAATATGTTCTAAAAATTTTCTTTTTACCTGTTCAATAATTTTTTTACGTGAATCAGTAAAATTATTTTTCCAATTTTCCCCATTACTTCCTTCACCTCCAAAATAATCTGTTTTTTGAAAATAATCTTTTACAAAAGTTATATTTTGTCCATTATTTATTTGTACAGACACCTGATCTTTTAAGTCTTCAAATGTTTTAGATTTGCCATTTTGATACGACCATTCATTTTGAGGTATAGGAGAATCGATACCCTTATCATTAAAATATGCTTCTGTTTCTGACTTGTAATAGGCATCTAAGTTTTTTTCTGCTGCTATATAAGTCTTCAATATATTATTATATTCAGGCTTAGCTTTCAATACATCTATTTGCAATTTTATTCGTTCAAATGCGTTTCTTACATTTTCTTTAAATTGTTGTGACTTGGTATCCACCTGAGACGTGCTGAATATTTCATCGATTGTTCTAACAAGATTATCAACACCAGTGTCTTTGAGTTTGGGTGACAACTGTCTACCATTCATCTTGAGACCTTCTTTATGTATATCTTCTTTTTCAATACGATGCTTTAATTGAATTCGAGCGTCTATTTGATTTGATTTTGGGTCTTTTCCCCATCCATGCATAAATGGAAAATACAATGAAGACTCTTTATCTTGTTTACCTGTAGTATAAAATTGACCCAAGTGTCTTGCTGTTCCTGTTATCCAAGAAGCGCCCAAAATATCAACTCCAGCAGGCTTTTCTGGATTTTCGGATTTTCCCAATTTTTTTAATTCATTCCCATTGAATACTATTTTATAAGGCACCGCATCATATACTTTGTCCATTGTGGCCCCCAAAGCAACTCTACTTTTACCAGCCTCATCTCTTCTTTTAAATAGAATATATGTTTCCGTATCTGCACTGTCATCCAAATTATTTCCATCTCCCAACTGAAAATGCGATGGCTCACCATCCTGTATTTTGTAAAATGGATAATTTTGTAACTTTGCAATTTCCTCATTTATTTTATCGCGTTCCCATGTGTTTTTGTTATCACCTGGTATTATAGCTAACAATGCAGCCTTCGCTTCATTATATGCATTCAATACAGTTTGATAGCCGCCTGCTAAATCAGCAAGCGTAGGTGTTGTCTTAGTAATAGAAAACTGCGAGGAGACTTGTTGTGTATTGTTACAATCAGTAATTATCTTAAATGAATCGTTATTCTGATCTTTTTTTAAAGATATATTTAATTCTATATTATCATTAAATAATTTTATAGGTTGTGCAGTAATTTTAAAACCAATGTTTTTGTTATCTGGGGCTGTTAAAAAATACATAGGTTTAAATGTGCCACTCACATTGAATGTAGCTGGATTATCGATCATATTTGATATAGTTTCATCTATTTTTTTCGCTGCTTCTATAAAATGTGTATTGAATATTTGCCATTTACTGATGCGTTTGTTCTTTTCGTTTTCATATTTTCTCTTAAATGTATCGAATAAATTATTGATATTTTGTTTGTAATCGTAATGACTTCCTGTAACAAATTCTTGGACTTTATCAAAAACTATTTCACGCTCCGCTACGATAGTTGTATCCTCCGTTCCTGATGGAGTCACTAAATTTCTATTAGTTTCCCAAGTTATATCACTTCCAGATAATAAAAAACTGTTTAAATTATGAAATGTTTCTTTTCTCATAGGCATATGTCCATTTACAAGAACCCACTCATCAAATGGTAAATAATTATAATCTAATAAGGTTTTATCTTGAAAATCCAATCCTAAGTTAATTTTTTTAAAATTAAAACCTGTAGTTCCTTCTTCTTTAATTTCATTTTCTTCGTTCATAATATCTTCTTGAAACATATTATTAGGTTCATCTATTCCAATATAACCCTCATCATTTTCATATTCATAGTTAGATGTATTATCTTTTATTGATTGTAACTTGTTTGAATATCCGTAGAATTTTTCAAACCAATATTTTGCGTGTAACTGATCGCTGAATCCTAATTCTAAACTATCAAATTTATTCTCTTTTTTATTATACACAAAAATTTGTCTTATATATCCTCCTGCCATTCTGTTTCCCCATTGTCCTTTTTTATCATCCATATTATTAGTCCATACATCAAATAAGGATACAACCTTATCAAATAATTTATTATTATTATTAAAAGTAACAAAATCTTGAGATTTAACCAATGGAGGATAGTTCTCTGAATCTTTTGTAAAAAAGTATGGTAATAATTCAGCTTTATATTTCTCCAGTTGCTCTGCTCCTCCTTCAGCATCCGTAAAATTATCTTCAAATTTTTGCCAGGATGCATGATTGCTTATAGGTCCGTTGAAATCTTTTCCTGACATCAAAACATCTGAGTCTGGTGTCGTTGCTGCTACTAATTCACTATATCTAATATCTATTTTTTTAACTATACTATGATTTTCAGCAATATACGCTAATAGGCTTCCTATAATATTCTTTGTATTATAAGTTTTTCCAGACCCAGAAAATCCGTATGTAAAATATACTGAAGAAAGAATACTATCCTTCCATCTTATACCAGGGACGTTATCATAACTTTTAAGTAAATTCATAAATCCATAATTAATACGAGAGGTCATCATATCATCTGAATCATTAGGACCATAAATATGATTCATAAAATCAAATTGAAATGTTTTTAAACTCGATTGCTTATCTGCTGAAATTTTATTCTTGTCTTCAATAATTTTTATTTTCTCATTTTCTATGTTTGAAAATAATAGTGAATCTCCTGACTGTGATACAAGTAACTTATTTATCAAACGTGGTTTATATCCTTGTCTTTTAGCACATTGAACATCGCTAATTCTCATAATTACATTTATTTTTGAAAAAACATATTTATATAATGCTTTTAATGGGTTTAAAAATATTAAATTTTTATGAATTAAATCTACTAAACCAACAATAACAGAATGATAATCAAATTCAACCTCCAAAATTCGTCCTCCCACAACAAACTTGTTGCTTTCTTCTAAAATTTGTCCCATTGTTTCATCGCCTTTTTTGATTCTATTTAAAATTCTATCATTATAAAATACTTCTAATGATTTTTTATTTGCATCATCACCATCAAGTGGTTTCACTGATACGTTTGGTATTAAACTAAACATTGAAAATAAAAACATTTCTATTTTTTCCTGTTTTATTTTAATAACATCTTTATATTTTTGCATCAAATAAAGAATCATAACTTCAATATGAAACCTTAAAAAATCGCTATTATTTTCATCAATAGGTTTTGTTCTTATCTCATTCAGTTTTAACTGAACTGTTTCAAGGTACCTATCACCAGCAAAAAATCCATTCCTGTTGTCTGTAATAATATTATTATTTTTAAATAACTGACTTTTTTGTTCGCTATTTCCAAAAACTCTATAAATTAGTAGATAAAAATTGTATTTTTCTATCAAATTAAAATTTAAACTATCCTTTTTATTTCTAATATATCTTATAGTTAAATACAAATATATTCCAAAATATTTTGTTCCAAAAAATGAATATGTATTATTTTCATCTGGAGTTGCCCATGAATCTTCAGTTAATGTTTGTTGTGAATTATTTCTATTATTGTAAATATCTTTAAATCCATCTTCACCATTCCATAAACTTCTTACATTTTTACTAACGATTTCATTTTCTGTCTCCTCTTGCTCTGCATTTCTTCTTTCTTCATCAATTAATTCCTGAATTTCCTGCTTTTTTATAAGCTCTTCTCGTTTTTTCTGATCTGCTATTTCCTCATTAAATATTTCTATGTACTCATTTAATATTGTTTCAATATGACTACTATATTTATTGGCATTATCTTCTGGCTTAGTGTCGTCCGGATTAAATGTATCACTAAGTAACATATCAATTAGAGAGCCGACCCCTTCGTCACTACTAATTTGCTGCTTTGTTCTAATTAATTCATTAATTAATTCCTGTTTACTTTTTAAAAAGAAAGCAATATAATTTATATAGTTACAATGTTCATCATATTTCTTTTTATTAGTTAATATTGAATTGAACAATAAGCTAAAAGTATAATTAATTAAACCTTCAACGACTGTATCTTGTTTAGCTACCATATCACATATTATTTTAATTTTCTCTTCATCTAACTGAAGATTTTGAAGGGGTGTGTTGGTAATATTATTCACATTTTTATATGTCTCTTCTGTTATTGCACCTCCATCTAATTGAAAACAAATCGATAAATATTGTAAATATCCTAATATCATATCTAATTTATAAATAAATTTTTCTGTATTTTCTATTTTTTCTGTCCTTATTTGTTTAAGATTAGCGCCCGTAGATACTGTATAAGCCTTATCTTCTATATCTATATTTGTTAACTGAAATAGTAATTTTATATTCTCATCATTGAATTCCAAATTAAATATAGAATTATATTTACTTAGGACAGGGTCGATTAATCCCATTGTTCCATCAATATTTTTATTAATTTTATCTTTTATAATATCAATTATTTTACTCATTAAATCAGAATTTGTATTTCTCTTATTTAATTCCTTTTTTAAAGCATCTAAATTATCTTGCTCTCGTTTCTTCTTTGCAAACATTGCTCTTGAATTCATTGTTTTTATGGCAGTTAAAATTTTAGTTTTTTCATCTTCAAATTGTTTTTTATGTTTATTTCTTATACCCTCCCATTCTTTAAACCACTTCGTTCCAAATTCTCTAAATCTATTATTAAATTCAGTATAATCAATCAATTTAAGGTTTGTATCACTCCATGCTTTCTGCTCTTCCTCTGGCCATACGTTACCACTCCATGATTTCTTTTCTAACTCATCACGGAAAGAAGATAATTCACTTATTTGTGCATCAAGTTTAGACGTTATCATTTGAAATGTTTTAATTATGGTTTGGTCCTCATTATATCCAGCTTGAAGTTTAGCAGTATCTAATTGCGTAAAAATAGTATCAAACTCTTGTATGAGTTGTCCATTTTTAGTTGCTGTGGTAACTTTTAATAGATTTCTTGTATTATTATTCATAGGTATGTCTATAGTTCCTCCACCGGAAATTACTTCAGTTGAGTCAGGCAAATCGGTTCCAGTATCAGTAGTTGTTGAATCAACATTATCAGCTGGTGGAGGCGATACTTCTCCTTCACCAGCTCCCTCATTTCCCGAAGATTCTAATTTAGATATATCTTTATTTATAACAGCTAATTTAAAATTTGGAATTAAGTCTTTAGTTTTTTTCTCATAATTAGCTGTATGTTTTAACCAATCTTTATTAAAAAATTTATTAATCAAAACTTGTTTAGTTCGAAACACTTCTGGAAATTTCTTTATTTTTGAAAATTTATCTAATTCGTTAATAATTTTAGTATTATCTTTAATTATAAGCTCGTTTACCTCATCCATCATCATTTCCTCTGCATTGGCTTGAAATTTTGGTTTACTGTTCTGAATATTAGGCTGACCTCCAACTTTTTCAATCGTTAAGTTACTATCAATAAAATCAATCCAGGCGCCCCTTAAAAACTTGACTAATGCATCACCACTCCCATCTTTATTAGCTTTATCCATATCATTAGCGTATGATAAAATATTTTCTTTCTGTTGTTCTTTATATTTATTAATTATATTTTCAACCTTTTTTGTTTCAGGTTGATAATCAAATCCTCCTTTTTGTTTGTATATTTTTTTCTTACCTCCGCCCTTTTTATCATCATCCTTGAGTATCATTGTTAACATATCAATCAATTCTTGTAAATCCCCACCAGCTGCGGATTCTGCTGCTTCACCTGCCATTTCATCTAATTTAGCTTCTTCTGCTGCTGCTTCTGCTTGTGCTTTTTTCGCTGCTGCTGCTGCCGCTGCTGCTGCTTTTGCTATTTTTGTTTCCTCTAATTCTCTTTTTCTTTCTTCTTCAGCAGCTCTTTTTTGCTCGGGGGTTACTGCATTATCTACAGCTTCTTGAGCTTTTCTGTCTTCTATTTCTTCTCTTATAACAACTTCTTCCGCTGCTGCTACTTCTGCTTGTGCTGCCGCCGTTGCTCCTGCTGCTCCTGATGGTGATGTTCCTGTTATTGCAAGTGCTGCATCAATAATCTGTTTTAAGTTTCGGAATTCCCCTGGATTTTTTCCATTAAAAATATCTCCTTCTATATAATCTCTAACACTAACTTTATTTGGGTCAAAAGTAGCTAAGTGAGCCTTTAATAGTGACACCATATTACCAATTCGTTCTTGATTCATAGATGGTTGATTATTAAGATTAGATGGAGTTTGCATGACAAGTTCGGGGGTAATCTCTATAGGTTCATTTCTTCTCTTTCTTTGTTCAATTACCTCTTTAAGTTCCTGGTATCTATCATACTCATCTCGAGTATTCCAATTTTTTCCATCTATTTCGATCATACCACCTTTTTGTTTTTTCTTGCTTCGAGAATTATTATTTCTGTTCCCTCCTTTTATCGAGTAAGTTTTGTGTTTCCTTAGTTTAATTTGACTCTTTTTAAGCTTTTTCTTATAACTTTTCGCTCTTAACATGTGATATATAATATTATTAGATTTTAACTAAATATTATATACCTAAAACTCAGAGCCCTTTCCTCTGTTTCCTCCTCTATTATTTAAAAAATCAACCTGTTCTTTAGTAATGCAAGCACAACCATTACCGCCACTTACATTAGAAGTTTCGCAACATTTTGCATTAAAATCGTTATTTGCATAATAAAATAATTGACCCTCAGGTAATGGAACAGTAGGTTTCATTGCAGCTCCACCAAGACGATTAACCTCGGCTAATCCAACTTTTTTTTCATATGTATCAGTATGAACACCTTCACTTACATTATAATCTAATTCGGCACCCATATTAGTATTACCTTCAATAAATTTAAAACCTGCGATAACTTTGAGTTCATCTATCAACCGTCTAAGACCATCAAAACCCATAGTAGTAGTGCATCCTCCTAATAAATGCAACCAAGAAACTCCACCGATAATAAGAGCTAATACAACAAGCTCAAATCGTAATTTGATTCCAAAAATTACAATATCTGTATTTAATTTTACCATTATTATACATATTTAACAGATAAAAATTAAAATAATTCAAATAATTTGTCCCTTATATCTAAAATATTTTCAATAGCAGAATTATAATCTCGTAATTTTATTCCGTTGATAGTGAAAAACCCCGTATCGGTTATTAAATGATATAATTTTTTGGGTTTATCTATATTTTGTCCAGTTATGTTTAAAGTATTAAAATTTCCTAAATCAACATCATTGAAATGTATATTAGGAGCACCACAAATTGTAAAATCCTGAAATGTATATTTTTTGACAGACTGAATGTTTGTTGTATCAATTTCTACTAAACCAATAACTCTTTCATTAAATTTTAATTGTTCGTTTAATTGTATATCTTTCAATCTTATAGACTGTCCATCTTCAACTTCAATTAAAATTTCACCGTCTAATCCAGATTCAAGATATTTATGAATATCTGCTAAAGAAGAATTATTGGAAAGATATTTTAAATTTTTTAACTTAATAATATCAATAGGTTCTAATTCATCCCAGTCTAAAAATTTTAATTTATTAATATGTATTCTTTTACTTTCTGTATTTAAACAATAAATAGAATATTCTCTATAATCTGGAATTTTACTACTTAGAGGATGTTCCTTAACATCAATCCAACCTAAATCTTTAGAATAGACTTTGTGACAACCACTTACAATAACACCATTTAAATCATACATAGTAATTCCGTGTGTGCTTAATTTAAAAACCGAGGTAATTCTATCACCATTATCAAGAATAGTTCCTGAAGTAATATCTTTTATCTTAACATCGCCATTTTTAGTTTTTATAATGGTATTTTTATCAAAGCATTTTCGTTTTGGGACTCTTCTGGAATTTAAATCTAAGATATGTTTCATCCATCCAGCTATAATAGCAATAGGAATAGAAACAGCAACGAAAAAGACAGTGCCACTTGCTGCGGCAGGCCATGTAAAAGGTAATATCCATAATAAAACTATCAAGGCTAAAATAACAACAAGAGCAATAATAAGGATATGTAGGAACGCACCCACAAATGATTTCATTGCCATATAAAGACCATATACTGTATATAAACCAGCAACAACTGCTCCTGAAATTTTTTGTAATAAATCTTTAAATTTAATTATAATTTTTTGAAGAGGTACAATAACGTTGAATAAACGACTATATATATATGCTAAAATTTTGTTTAATTTTTGTTTAAGTCCAGCAATTAATACTCTAAGGAAATCCAAAGACTTGGCAAAATTTTTTACACTACCTGCTAATCTTTCAGTAATGTAATAAAAAGGCTTAATAAAATGCCCAACAATACTGCTTAATATAATATTGGTGCATTGTATGAAATTATCTCCTGTAAATTCCATTTTAGATGTGCCTTTTGGTAAATCTTGTTCTTTAATTATTCCGGCGAATGGCATAACACCAGGTTTGCATCTTTCTTGAGACCAGTTTTGTCTAATAGGTTCCATTTTATCTTTAATATAATAATACGAAAGTGCAAGAAAGAAAAATAATAGGGTTAAAATTGCGATAACAACAGAACCGCCGTATTTATCTAAATATCCATTTTTTTTATATTCTTTGGTAAAATGACTATATAATGTTTCTGGAATATTATTCATATATAATATCTGGATAATATTCTTAAAAATTAATCCTCCCAATCCCAAAAAGTAAATTCACCGATAGGTATTTGATGATTATGGGTAATTAAACAATATAAAACATTATCAAATGCTCCAGTTTTAATAGCATCTTTATAATCCTTAACTGATATGTAATTAGTTAATAATGAATTATCTGTATTATCAGTATTAAAAATTTTATGTTCGCCAGTAACATAAATATAATCATTTAATTTTTCACTCCATATTTTGTAATATGGACTGTCTTTACCGCCTTTTAATTTCAATGTCCCATAAACTTCACTGCCGTTTTCTAAAACATCCCCTAAAATAATATCTTTCATTTTTTTGATACTTCCATTTTGTAATTTTAGTTTAGTATTTTTTGAGAAACAAATAGTTCTTAATGTTTTACCTATAGGTCCCCTCTCTATACTTTTGCCAGTATAGCTGGCTCCTTCAATCATATATATAAATGTAGTAACAATGCCAATAAGTTTCATAGAAGTATCTTTAGTTTTAATAATCATTTTTTGAAATTGCATAATAATATTAGTAAATGCACCATAGACATCACCAATTATAAATCCAAATCCTCCTTTAAGTTTATCAATAACAACTCTAACCATTTGAAAAGAATCTAAAAGATTTTGCAATGTGGAACCCATACTTCCTAAAATATATTGTATTGGTGATAGAAAAAATCCCATTAAATCTTTTTGAATATTTCCGACACAATATGAGAAATTTTCCATAGTATCATATCCTAAATAACTTGCAAAAGGCATATATGTTGGAGAACATCTATATTTTGGCCAATTATCCTTTATATCTTGAAGCCCATTTGTAAGAATGGATGAAAAAAATAATAATCCAAATATAACTACAATTAATAATGCTTTTATAATATCTACAAACTTCATATTAAAATATAATGTTATTTTTATTTAATGTAAATATCATGAAATAAAAATATTTATTTTTTTCTTCTTGATTTTCTTCTTCTTCGTCGTCGTTTTGTCTTTTTTTTTGTTTTTCTTCTTCTTCTTCTTCTTGATTTTCTTCTCTTTTTTCTTGATTTACGTCCGCCAGCCATTCCAGCAAGACCTTGAGGCTTACCTAACATAGCACCAGCATCTCCTTCTGATTGAGCTCTGGTTTGAAGTTGTAAATCTATCATACTTTTCATTAAAGTATTTCCTTCACCACCGGCTTGAGACATTTGGGGAACAGAAAGTTTAGAAGGTCTGCCTCCACCAGCTAAAGCTTTATTTAAATTAACCATATTATTTGCATTCATTTTTTGTTTGTTCATAGCTTGATTCATTGCACCATTAGCACTTACATTTTGGGCATCTGGAGTTTGAAAATCCATAGAAACAGCCCCGCCTCGTATGATATGTTTTATTACTGGTGCCTTTTTTATTGTAGATTTTGTTTTTTGACCTGCATTTTTGGCTTGTCTTCTAATTAGTCTTTGTGTTCGTTGCAAGTTAGATTGTATTTTTTGTTTTAACTTGTTAATTTTCTCTTTTGTTCCTTTTGTCATATATATATTAACGCAATAAAAATATAAAAAGAAAAATAATATTAAATCATATGTCTTTTAAAATAGATGATGAAACTCGATTGAATTTTGATAAAATGTTAAAAGAATCAGGCGCATCTGATAATACAGCTAAAATTAGAAAACTGAGACATAGTTCTAAAATTAAAGAACAAGTATCAATAATGATGGATATAAGAAAAAAATATCAACGATTAGGAAATAAATCAATAGATAGAATGATTGATTCTCAATGTTCTTGGTTATATAAAAATTATACTAATATATTTATCAGATTAAAGAAAAATGAATTAGATTTTGATATATTGGGTAATTTGATAATATGTCTAAAAGAAATAGAAGATAGTAAAATAGACCAACATGAAGCATCTGTAAAAGTAGGTAAAATTTTAAAAAAATTATTTATAGATAGTGCAATGAAACGTGAGAAAAAAATGGAAAAAAAATTAAAAAAGGAAGAAAAAAAGTTTATAAAACCTAAAATAAATATTTCTTGGTTGGATTATAAAAAGACTTTATAACAAAATTGAAATTATTTAAATAGATTACTATTTTTATTTAAATAATGAAGCTTGTAATAGTGGAATCTCCAGCAAAATGTAAAAAAATAGAAAGTTACTTAGGATCGGGATATAAATGTATAGCGAGTTTTGGTCATATTAGACAAATAGCCAATGGGTTGAAAAGTATAGACACAAACAATAATTATGATGTTGTTTTTAAAACGATAGGAAGTAAGGGAAAATATATCAAATCGTTAAGAGAATGGATAAAAAAATCTAAAGAAGTGATTTTGGCAACAGATGATGATAGAGAAGGTGAGGCAATTGCTTGGCATATTTGTAAAACATTCAATTTATCTGTTTTATCAACAAAAAGAATAATATTTCATGAAATAACAAAACCAGCAATTAAAACAGCAATAAATAATCCAACAGTGATTAATATGAATACAGTAAATGCACAATTAGCTCGCCAAGTATTAGATTTATTAGTAGGTTATACAATAAGTCCTATATTATGGAAACATATTAGTAGGAATACAAAAGGAAGTTTAAGTGCTGGAAGATGTCAAACTCCAGCATTACGTTTAGTATATGAACAACAAAAATTAATAAATAGTTCTCCTGGTAAAAAAGTTTATGAAACAACTGGTATATTTACTAATAAAAATTTAAGCTTTGTTTTAAATTATAATTATAATAGTGAAAATGAAATGGAAAAATTTTTAGAAGAGAGTGTAAATTTTGAACATAAATATAGTGTAACAAAACCCAAAGTAGTGAAAAAAAATCCTCCAATTCCATTTACAACAAGTACATTACAGCAAAAGGCAAGTAATGAATATAATTTCTCTCCAAAACAAACAATGAGATTAGCTCAAACATTATATGAAAATGGATTAATAACATATATGAGAACAGATAGTATGAAATATAGTAAAGAGTTTGTAAAAACAGCAAAAAAATATATTAAAAGTCAATATGGTAATGATTATATTACAAAAAATTTGGGAAAATTAATAAATAATGGTGAAAATAAAAAAAAGAAAGAAAACAATGCACAAGAAGCACATGAAGCAATAAGACCAACAAAAATAGATGTGAATACTATAACAGTAGCAGGTAAAATAACAGCACGAGAAGTAAAATTATATAATTTAATTTGGAAAAACACAGTAGAAAGTTGTATGACAGCAGCAACATATAATTCTATAACAGCAAAAATAACATCACCTGAAAAACATAGTTATAAATATTCAAGTGAAGAAGTAATATTTCCTGGGTGGAAAATCGTAGCAGGATATGATAAAGAAAATAAGGAATATAAATATTTATTATCATTAAAAGAAGGAAAATTATTAGAATATAAGGAAATTTATAGTAAGGTTACATTGAAGGATTTAAAAAAAAATTATACTGAGGCAAGATTAGTTCAAATGTTAGAAAAGAAAGGAATAGGTCGTCCATCAACATTTTCCAATTTGATATCAAAAATTCAAGAAAGAGGTTATGTAAATAAAGAAAATGTAGAAGGAAAAAAAATAAAATGTACGGATTTTAAATTAGTGGAGGCAGATTTGGAAGAAATAGATACAGAAAGAGTATTTGGAAATGAAAAAAATAAATTAGTAATAAAACCGATAGGAATAATTGTATATGAATTTTTGGAAAAACATTTTGATGATTTATTTAATTATGATTATACAAAACATATGGAAGATGAATTGGATAAAATATCAAATGGAAATAAAATTTGGCATACATTATGCAATGATTGTCATAAACAAATAAATAAATCGTCAAAAAATATAAAAGATTCACATCGAGAAACATATAGAATTGATGAAAATCATATTTATATGATAGGTAAATATGGACCGGTAATAAAATATGAAAATGGAGAGGAAACATCATTTAAAAGTGTAAAAAAAAATATAGATATGGAAAAATTAAAAAATGGAGAATATACGTTAAAAGAAATTGTTGATTTAAATAAGGTAGGTTCAAATAATATAAATTTGGGAGAATATGAAGGAGAAGATGTAATATTAAAAAAAGGTAAATATGGAATGTATATAACATATAAGGGAAAGAATAGTTCAATTAGTCATATAAAAAAAAAGATGGAAAGGGTTGATTTGAAAGATGTATTAGATGTATTAAAAGGTAAAAAAACATCAAATCCAAATATATTAAAAGTAATAACCGATGAAATATCAATAAGAAAAGGAAAATATGGTCCATATGTGTTTTATAAGACAAAAAAGATGAGTAGACCTAAATTTATTCCTATGAAAGGAGTAAGTTTAGATGAAGTAAATGAAGAATGGGTATCAGATAAATTATAATCCATAAAGATGTGGTATTCTAACAAATTTTCCTCTTGATTGTTCGTCTTTTAACATATTAAATTCGAATGTTAAACTGATAGGTAAATTTTTAAAATCAACTAATCTTCCATCATGATATCTAAATTTAAATTTTAATCTATCAATTCTTTGTATAGGAGGGTCACTATGAAATAAATTAGTATTGAATGTAGGTCTAAGTCCTCTACCTTGTGAAAAATCATTTTTTGATGGTAAAGATACTTTTGCAAATGACCCATTAACTCTATGACCTAAATCATTATTATAAAGATGACCTGTTCTCTCAGAATAAGGATAAATTTCATCAATATTGTTATATCTATCAACTTCAATATAAATAGCATCCTCACCATTAATATCTAAATTATTAGTTGCGGAAACACTTCTAACAATGGTATTATTTTTATATGTTGCGTTATTTGCACCACTACAAATAATTTCATTTATTCCGGAAGGTTGTAACCAAGGAGAAGAAATATCAGAATGTAAAAATAATCCTCCTACGTTTTTAATATAAAAATCAGTATTGCTGCTAATATCGGTTGAATCTCCTGACACATTAACTTTATCAAATCCTAAATAAGATGGTAACCCCCATTTGGTATATTGATGAAAGATGGCTTTATTAACATCACATGTTGGATCATAAATTTCTTGATTGGCAAAATTTAAAGTAAATTCACCTTCTTTTGAACCAATTAATAATTTATTAGAAATTTTATCATATAAAACAACAAATGGTTTTAATCCATAATTTGAAGGGTCATTAGGCTTCCTGTACCATACGGAATTAGTATTAGTAGATTCTAACATTAATCCTGTATAATCGAAAGAACCATCGGCTTTACCTGTAATAGGAAACATATTGTGACTGATATCAGAAGAAGCATTGAATACTTCTTTATTCATTAATGATTCTATTGTTTTTGCTAAATTTTCTGCTGTATATGAACCTTCTGGTAAGTTTATTTGAAAACTCGAAGGTTCCCATATGATTTCAACTTGCATATTAGTAATATCCATATTTGTAACTGGAGGTGCTGGTATTGCTGCTGAAAACAAACTGCTTTCTGTAGTAATTTGTTTAAATGTACCATTTGTTTGTTTAACCATAACTTTAATATCAGAGGGTATTTCTTTAAACCAATATCCTGATGGACCTGGAAATATCATATACATAACTTGGTCTATAAACGTTTTATTATTAGAAAATGCACTTCCATTTTTATCATCAAATACAGGTGTATCGTCATGTGCTCCAAAAGAAAACTTTAATTTTGTAGTATAAGTGAAAGACATTTTTGTATTTTGATAAGAAGTTGAAAAAGTATAATTATTTAATGGTATAGAATAATCAATGAGTCTTAGAGATTGAACATTATGAAAGGCTTCTCCTAAATCAACACCAAAATTATTACTATTGGTCCATTTTTTGTAATCTCTATCAATAGAATGAACCGAAATTACTTTTCTATCTAATACAAATGTTTGTTCGCTTTGAATTAAAGGATGTGAAGTTTGTAAATTAAAATTACTCATAATATAAAATAATGGTATTTTATTTTTTTGTGAATAACATATTTAGAAAATAAAGAAATTTTAAATATGAAATAAAATAAATATATATATTAAATGTCATCACAACCTGAGAATGAAATAAAAAAAAGAGGAAGATTTGTATCGAGTATTTTATCTTTAGTTATGGGTAATGGTAAATTAAGAATAGTGTCTGCTTTTTTAACTATGGCTGCTATTTGGCATATAGGTATAACGCCATTTTGGAATACTGGTGTAAATACCTTTATAACTTTAGGTATATTAATGTTTGTAGCATTTATATCTGGAACTTTTTTTAAAAAATGGGCTTTTCCTATTAGTTCTCTATTAATATTACTACAACTTGGTGGTTTATTTTATATTAATTTCGAACATATAGATTTTATAAGAAAAGGAAAAAATATACCAAATGAATACAATATATTTATGAATATGACACTAAGTATGGTAGTAGTACAATTAATGATAATGATAACCGCAATAGGTCAATCATTAAAACCAAAATTATTTAAGATAAATAATTGGTTAGTAACATCTATATTTTTATTATCATCAATATTGTGTAGTATTGCAATAGGACAAATTTGGGTAATATTAAAAAAGCTTAAATGTGATTGTTAAATATGAAAAATCTAAATGTTAATCCAAATTCATTTGTTTGATTAGAAACCCAAATACCAGATATTTTTAATAAAAAGTTTATATTTTTATGTTTTCCATATGAAATTTTATCATCTCCATAAAGTTTTATATATCCATTTTTTAATTGTTCTTTAATTCTACTTGTTAAAGTTTTATTTCTAATATTGTTAAATTTATTTAGTATCATTTTTTCAATTGCTTTAATACTTGATATATTATAATTGTTTATATTTGTTTTTTCAAATTGACATTTTATTTTATTAAAATATTTATCTATCGTAACATTCTCTAATGAGAAAGTTATAAATACTCCTGATGAAGACCAATGTTCGTCACTAAATATAAGTCTATGAAAATCACTTCCTATCATAACATTATTTTTTGTTTTTTCACTTATGATTATATTATGAGGATCGAAATTCTTATGGTTTATAGTCAAAAACATATTATTTAAAATTAATGATTAATATTTAAATCATAATCAATTTATATATACTCGTTATTGTTACATAATAAATATAATAATGATATTGATTCCATAGACATATCGTCATTTAAATCATCAAATACTTTTTCTGCTTTATTTAATGTATTATTTAAATGTTTAATTAATTCGTCTATATATTTTAACCATATTTTACTCATATTAGGATAGTTATTTTTTTTTTGGTAAATTATATTTTTAATATTATTTACTCTATCATCCATTAATATTATTAATTTATTATTATTATTTAAGTATTAAAAAAGCTTTAATATATTACTTATATTATGAAATATTTCGCATCAAAATTTGAGGAACATATTATAGAAAATCAAAAATATAATATACATTCAAATATGGTTGAATTTTATAATTCCATGAATAATAATTTTAAAAACCAAAATAATTTAATATTTTATGGTCCATCTGGTATTGGTAAATATACTCAAGTATTACGATATATAAAAAAATATAGTCCAACTAATTTAAGATTTGAAAGAAAAATAAATTTTAATTTTAATAATAAAAAACAATATGATTTTAAGGTGAGTGATATTCACTTTGAAATTGATATGGCTTTATTAGGTTGTCATTCAAAATTATTATTTAACGATATTTATTATCATATATTAGATATTTTATCTGCTCGACCTACTGGATATGGTATTATAGTTTGTAAAAATTTTCATATGATACATAGTGAATTACTTGATATATTCTATAGTTATATGCAATCTTTAAAACACAAAAACTTAAATATTGTTTATATGTTAATAAGTGAAAATATTAGTTTTATACCTGATAATATTTTAAATCGTTGTCAAGTAGTTCCTTTAAAAAGACCATTAAAAGGAGAATATATAAAAGCTACAAGTAAAACTTTAATGAATAATATAAATATTAAAGATATTACCAATATCAAAAATATAAAAGGAAAGGTTAATTGTATTAATAATATAAATAAACATATTTGTAATAAAATTATAGACAAAATAATTAACTACAAATCTATTAATTTTTTAGAAATGAGAGATAATTTATATGAAATATTTATTTATAATTTGGATATTCATAGTTGTATATTTGATATAATAAAAATATTAATTGAACAAGAAAAAATAAATGAAACTAACATAAAAAATATTATCATTCAATTACATAAATTTTTAAAATTATACAATAATAATTATCGCCCCATCTATCACTTAGAGGGATTTATATTTTATTTATGTATACAGATATATGGATTATGAAAAAGCATGTGAAATATTAGAAATATCTCAAAAACATACATCGGATTGTATTAAAAAAGCTTATTTTAGAATGGCATTGAGATATCACCCAGATAAATATAAAGAAGATAATGGAGAGAAATTTAAACAAGTAAAAGAAGCTTATGATTTCTTGTTATTAAAAGATGATTTTAATGAGAAAATAGAAATAGATGAAAATATTGATTATAAAGAATTAATAAAAATGTGTATGAAATATTTCTCTCCAGAAACAACATGGGATAGTTTATTTGTAGATACAAGTTTTACAGGAATTATAAAAGATTGTCAGCGTATATCATTAAAAATATTTGATAAATTAAATAAAAATAAAGCTAAACAAGTTTATGATTTTTTATATAAATTTAACTATGTTCTGGGAATAGATGAAGAATTATTACAAAAATATAAAGAAACATTGCAAAAAAAGATGGTATATGATAACATTATAATACTAAATCCTTCTTTGAAAGATTTATTTAATGATAATATTTTTAAATTAGAATTAGAAGAAAAAGAATTTTATGTTCCATTATGGCATCATGAATTACATTTTTCTCTCCAAGATAAAGATTTAATAGTAAAGTGTGAACCAGAAATTCCAACTGAAGTATGGATAAATGAAAATAATAATATATATGTTCAAAAACAAATACCTATAGTAGATTTATTTGAAAATGGATTTTATGAATTTGAAATTGGAGAGAAATTATTTAAACTTGATAGTGAATCTTTAAAAATTACAAAAGAAAAACAAATAATTTTATTAAAAAATAAAGGTATATTAAAGATAAATGAAAAGCATACTTATGATACGAGTTTAAGAGGTGATATTTATGTGGAAGTCTTTCTTGTATAATTAGCTTGTCAATTCCCAGTTCAAATTTTTTGTAATTTTTTTAACCTTATTTAAATGATTTTTTGATGTTACTAATAAAACTTTATTATTATAATTTTTTAAAATATTTTTACAAAATTGTATATTTTCAATAGTGGATAAAGATTTTGATTCTGTTATAATTTTAGCATTTGGTAGTATATTTAATATATACTTTTTCATTTCATAAGCTTCTGTGTGTTTAACTTTTGCAACATTACCTCCACTTACAATAAATATATCATTTTTTTTATAATATTTAATAGAATTATCAAGTCTTTTCTTTAATGTTTTACTAATTTTACCTGATGGTAGTAATTTTTTACCTAAAACAATAATAATTTTCATATACTATAAATAAGTATTTAATTATTATAAATTCAATAAAAAAATTTATAATAATAATAATAATTCCACCGGTGGGATTTGAACCCACGAAGCATACGCAAGCGATCTTAAGTCGCCCCCCTTTGACCGGACTCGGGAACAGTGGAAATAAAATTTTTTAATAATAATTTATATTTATTTAAGCATCACTTGACTTCTTCTTGCGTCGCACAATCTTCTTCTTGACCTTCTTCTTTACTGGCTCTGGCTCAACCTCTTCCTCTGCTTCCTGCTCCTGCTCATCATCATCATCATCATCATCATCGAATGTAGGAGCTGGTGAAGTATCTTCCTCTACCGTTTCCTCCTCATCCTTCTCATCCAGCTCAGCAGCAATATCATCGTCATCACTATCATCCATAATGTGACAATTACCAGAACCTACCAGACGAGTGGGTGGGCGAACTTGAATCTGAACCAGCTGCCAAGTTACACCACACTTACCACCAGCAAACCACATACCGTTACAACGAATAAGACCCTTTACATGAGAAGCCTTAGGAACAAAATCAACCGGAGTAGAAATAGCATCCTGGTCAGGTGCCTTGTTTCCCTCAGCTCCCTTTCCAAACTTAGGCGGAAGATAGAGAGCCTTACGGTCCATTCCATAAATCTCAACATTATAACGACCCTCCCAAAACGGAACCTTTAGCTTAAGTGTAGGATTAGCATTATAATCCGGCTCACCAGTCTCCTTATCCTTACGATACTTAAGAATTGGATACATAAGAGCATCAACTACCTCACGACTGGTTTTCTTACCAAACCACTTCTTTGAATTAGTTACGGCATCATCCTTTACCTTGTTCTCCAGTGTCTTCATCGCCTCCAGAAACTTATGCTGAGAAGTACTCTTTTGCGGGTCGAACTGAAGAGCCATATCATACTTACACGAACCATTCTGCTCATCAACCCACTCATTGACACCCCACGTGAGCATAAGAGGAACTTGAAGAACAATCGGCTGACCATTAAGACGCATATTTACTGACTTGCCACCACGCTTGTTAGTCTGTGGTGCATCATAAGTGACCTTGGAAGGCTGGAACTCTTTTGCTTTTACGAACATCTGCTGTGCGGAACTCATACTATATAGTTTAATATCATCACTTATTTTTTAAATCAATTTTCATTTTTTATTTTAAGTTATTGAATATAATTAATCTTTTCTTTGTTAAGGAGATTCTGTCAATATCATTAATTTACCCTTATTTTTTAGATTATTATTCAAAGCCTTGGATTTCTCTTTTATTATCATTTTTGGAGATTTTTTATTATTTGGATTTTCTTGTACATTTATTATTTTTTTATGTATTGTAAGTTTAGGTTTTTTATTTATTTTTTTTATTTTTAAATTTTGAAAAGATTTGTGTTTTTTCAAAATCTCTCCATTTTCAATATCTGGCACATGATTTATTTCCTCGTTTTTTTTATCGGGGGTTGTTTTATTCTTACATATATACTTATTTTTATTTTTACAATAATTATGTTTATAACACATATAAGTTACTATTACTATCAAACAAATAACTATAAATGATGATATTGTAATCACTGCTACTAATAATCCATCTACAGTATCATCATTTTTTTTTGCATATTCTTTGTTATTATATAAAGATGGCGATATAGATTGCGATATAGATGGTGATATAGATGGTGATAGAGATGGTGATATAGATTGCGATATAGATGGTGATAGAGATGGTGATATAGATGGTGATATAGATGGTGATATAGATGGTGATATAGATGGCGATATAGATGGCGATATAGATGGCGATATAGATGGTGAAGGATTATTTGTAAAAGCAAAGGGAGAGGGAGATATAATGTCGATATCAGTAATATTACTATGAGATGTATTAAATGTAAAATTTTTTTTGAAATCTGTAATATTTTCAGAGTTTAGTTTTGTGAAGTTGGAGAGAAAATTAGCTTTATCTTTTTCATTATTTTTAGAAATATTAGAAATTTGTGATTTTAAATTATTTTTAGGTAATTCCAAACACACATAAAGTCCCATTGAATACATAGGGGAGTTATTAATATTATTATCCATTGAACCTATTTTATTACAATGTTCTATATTTTTCCCATATATAAATGAAAAAAATAAAGAAGAAACAAATAATATATTTTTAAACATATAAATACATCTTAAAAGTTATTTTAAAGTTATTATCTTGGTAATAGTTTAATATTTTACAAAACATAATTAAAAAATAATTAATATGTATAAATAAATGTCAAGTGTAGTTGTTCCAAAAAATATAAAAATAATAAATATATCACCGAAAACTTTTTTGAAAGAATGTGTATATGAACATGTAAATGTATGTAAAAAAAGAAAAAAAATTTCTATGGACGATTTTGAAATTCCATCATTTGATGAATATGAAAAATTACTGACTATAAATTTTAATGTAAGCCAATTAAAAAGTGCGTGTAGATTTTATAAACAAAGAGTAAGTGGAAATAAAAAAGAATTAATATTTTTATTATATAATTATTTGAAATTTTCAAATTTTACTATAAAAATCCAAAAGATTTGGAGGGGTTATTTGCGAAGATATTTAAATAAAATACGAGGTCCAGGATTATTAAAAAAATCCGTAAATGAAACAGATTTTTACACGTTAGAAGATATAAAAGATTTGGATATTAGCCAATTTTATAGTTTTAAAGATAAAGATGATAAGATATATAGTTTTGATATTTGTTCATTATATAATATGATAGTAAAAGAGAAACAAACAAAAAATCCATATAATAGAAATGAATTACCAATAGATAAAATGAAATTTGATATGAAAAAAATTTTAAAAATAGGAAAAATTTTTAATGAAAGACCAAATATAAAATTAGATGAAAATTTTAATGAATTATCACAAGAGAAACAATTTGAATTACGAACAATAAATGTATTTCAGAAAATAGATGAGAATGGTTTTATAACAAATGTAAATTGGTATTTAAATTTATCAAGGATCCAATTAAAACGATTTTTAAGAGAGTTATTAGATATATGGCAATATAGAGCTCAAATATCAAATGAAATAAAAAGAAAAATAAATCCTCAACACGGAGACCCTTTTTTTACAATAAATATGGCGGTATTAATGCATAAATGTTTTGAAGTTTTACAAAAGAGAATATTAGATATAATAGAAATATTTATAACTAAGGGGGAGGATTCGGATTCACGTTCATTAGGTACATATTATGTTCTTGGTGCCCTTACAACAGTAAGTCAAGATGCCGCAATTAGCTTACCTTGGTTGTATGAGTCATTTGTTCCAAACCAACAATAAAATATATAATGTAAGAGCATAAACCCAGCAATAATATTAATATTGTTGCGAAAGGACTTAAAAAAGAAGTATTATAGTAGTTCATAAGATGCCCAAAAAAGTATCAAAATCTAAGTCCAAAAAGACCACTAAGGTAGCAACCCCTGCTCCTGTTGCTGCTCCTGTTCAGGAGGCAGCCCCCGCAGCTCCTGCTGCTCCTACTCTTGGAGACCAGTTTACTGCACTTCTTGCTCAGCTTACCTCCCTCCGTTCTCAGCTCACCGCTGTAACTACTCAGGTTCGTGCTCTTTCCAAGCGCACTGACCGTGAGCTTAAGCAGGCTTCCAAGCAGGGTCGCAAGAAGCGTAAGTCTGGTAACCGTGCTCCTAGTGGTTTTGTAAAGCCCACTAAGATTAGTCTTGAGCTCGCTGGTTTCCTTGGAAAGCCCAAGGGAACTGAGATGGCTCGCACCGAGGTGACTCGTGAGATTAACTCTTACATTCGTGCTCATAAGCTTCAGGACCCCAAGAACGGACGCCGTATTCTTGCTGATGCCAAGCTCCGCAAGCTTCTCAAGCTTAAGAAGGATGATGAGCTCACCTACTTCAACCTTCAGCGTTACATGAGTCCTCACTTTGCTAAGGCAAATAAGGCAACCGCATCCGCTTAAATTATTTTATAAATCATAATATCTTAATAAATTTTATGATTTAATTTATATCAATAACTTATATTTCCAATGTTACTTTTATACCCTTATGATCACTTGCATCTATACCTCCCAAAACACAACCTTCTTTTGCTTTAATATCACCCTTAATCCATATAAAATCTACACATTTAATACTATCTTTACTTGGAAATGTATTTAATTCTTCACCACAACATTCCTTTATTGCGCTCTTATAACCCTTTTTAATTAAATACTTATATTCTTTACTATTTACACATGCATTAAAATCTCCTGCTATTATTACATTATCATATTTTTTACATAATTTCAATATTTTTTTAATTTCTATCATTCTTTCTTTGGTTTTTTTATTACCTCCAGGTATTAAATGAATATTTACAAATATAATTTCTTTATTATTATGATTAAATACACTATATTGAATACGTCTATTTCCTATATATTTTGATTTTACATTATTATAATTTACTTTATTATTTAATATTGTTAACATACCAAAAAAATAACAACTTGGTAAAAATATAAACGGACATAATACACAAAATAATATTATTATATATGGATGTTTAAAATAAAGTTTTTTTAAAAACTCGCCATATTTTGAAAAAATTGTCACACATATATATAACATCTTGTTCATAAAATATTCAAACATTCCTATTATATATTTTTTATATTTGGGAAAATTCTCAATTATATATTTATATAAAAAATTTCTCTCCACAAGAGCACAATCAAAATGTTTTATATTTGTATTTTCTAAAAATTTATGAATATTTACTAATGCATCACTAAAAGGTAATGTAGCCTCTTGCAATGCTATTATATCGCAATTTTCTATTTCATTTTCTAATATTTTATTTATATTATTTAATCTTTTTACCCAATTATTATGGATAAAATTTATATTCCAACTTAATATTTTTAATTCCATATAATATATTATAAAAAAAAATTTATTATATATTACTTAAAATATAAATCTTTCCTTTTCTAATATTTCCATAAGAGATTTTTTAGAAGTTGAATGAAATTTTATTTGAAGATATTTATATTTTTTTAATTCTTTATTTATATTTAAATAAATATTCAAAGTATTTTCAATATCATTCACATCTTCTATTTCTATATAATTATTTTCTATTAACCAATTTAATAATTTTTTTTTTGAATTTGTTTTTTTATATTTATTATATATTTTTAAATAATAATAAATATTTTTTTTACTTTCATAATAATCATTACCCGATAACACACACATTATTTGAAAATCCTCCTTATTAATATTTAATCTATCTAATATTATATTTAAATTATACAATATACAACTATGTTGAGATAAACTAAAATATCTCAATATTATTGGACTACCATAAGCAAATAAATCCATATCTTCAGTTAAAACAGCATATACTTTTTTTTTTATTACTAAACTTGCACACAATACATCCGCTTCACCTATTGCTGTTATGTGAGATATTCCATATGCATCGAACATTGATTTTATTAAATTAACATCTTCCCTTGTTATTTTTACCATACTTCTTTTTAATTTATCTAATTCATATTTCTGTTTTTGTGATATATTTTCTCCTAATTTACTCATTAAATCTTCATATTTTTGTTTCGCCAACTCTCTTTCTTTTTTTCTATTTTTTAATTCTTTATGTTTTTCAATCGGAGGCTTACCATCAAATATAAATATTGGAGTTATATTGTATTTTCTAAATAATGAACACATTACATAAAAGTTTTCAATCAACATTCCTTGTCCCTTAAATCTATATAAATATATACTTGTATCTATACATATTTTTTTACCATATAAACATGATAAATGAATTTTTTTAGTATCTTCATAACATTCATTTTTTAAAAATTTTGATAGTAATTTTACACCCATGTAGTTTTAATATAATTAATCAATTATATTAAATTTATCAATTTTCACAAATAGTCATTTTAGACGTAGATAATAAATAATCTCTTTTCTTAGTTATCTTATGATCCGGCAGAACCTTTTTATTGTAAAATAAAGTCATTTTCGATATTGCATTTAAAAATGTTCTTTTATTATATTTATCTTCTATAAATTTATATAAATTTGTAAAATTTTGTTCTGTTTTATCAAATTTAAGAATTAAACTATTATTATATAAACACCATTTCAAAAAATCATCATTAAAAAATAACATTATTGTTTTAATTACATAATAGCATAAAACATTTGTATCTTCTTTATATAATAATTTTCTATATCTTACACTTGTAGAATCTGTTTTATATAAACTACTATAATTTAAACCCATATAATTTAATATTTTAATCATTTGAAATAAAGAAAATATTCTTTCCAATTGAATGCAAAATTCAACAAATAATATAAATTCTTCTATATCATTTTCATTGTCTAATAAATCATAACTTATAAAACAACTATTTAATATTGTTGCCCAATATTCACTATAAGCTTCAGTTATTTCAAAATCACTATTTACATCAAATATTTTTTTTACATTTGATTTTAAACTATTATAATTTGAAAGTGCGAAATCTAAACATAAACTATGAAATAATTCATGAATTAAAACTTTTTTCCATTCTTCTTTACGATATATTAATATTTTTCCATCAGTTGCACAGGCATATGTTACCGCAGAATTACAATTATTTGGACCCAAAGTATATACTTTATTTTTTGGCAAATTTTTCTCTTCATTTGTCAAATATAAATAAATATCTAAGGTTTTAACATTTTTAATATTTTTATTTAATGTACAAAACTTTATTATTTTTATTACTTCAAGAATATTATTTTTTATTCTATGAAGTTTATTGAAATCACTCTCATTAAAAATACCCCAATATATATTTATTTTTATTGATGATAAAGTTATAGAACCCTTCATATAACCTAATATATTATATAAAATTTTATCCTTTATATTTCCTGGCATAAAAGAACTATCCATCAAATTGGATTTTGGCAATTTATTTAAAGAGCCTTTAATTTTTTTTACATCCGTTTTCAGTAAATCATTTTTTTTTATTAATCTCATATAATTTACACTATGTCTTATATCTCTGTAAATTAAATTTAATACTGTATCTGTAGTTTTTTGAACATCTGCTGTTTTTTTTATACAATATTTATCAAAATCATCAATAAAATGTTTTATTAATTTTTCACTTTTTTTTGTTAACGACATTATAATATATATATTATAATATTGTTATTTTTTTTATTACTTTTTCCAACAAAATATAAGCTCTTTTCCTCTTCTTTTTTCTTTACCATGTGGTCCTCCTGTTCTTTTTACTATATTATAAGTTTCTTTTTTTGTTACAGGAATCCATCTCTTTTTTATTTTATCGTACATTATATCAGGCATATTTAAACAGATATGTTTATTCTTTGGTAAATATTTATATGCTTTTTTTAATGTAGGAACCAAAAATTCATCATAAAATTTCGCAGAATCATCCATTTTTATTTTTTGAGAACTTGATGGTTGTTTTATTTTACCATCACCTTCATAATTTTTCATATTTTCATATGCTTCTAAATATTCGTAAGGAGGTGATGTAAATACATAATCATACTTTCCTATTTTTGAAAAATCTACCTTTTCTGCTTTTTTGAAATATATTTTAACTTTACTTTTTGTATATGGTTTCAATAATTTAATTAGTTTATTATAACCTGGACGCAAGCTTGTATTACTATCAATTCCTATATAATCTATATCTAAAGCCATTGCTGCTACCATTCTTGCACCCCAACCTGCTGTAAAATCTAACACTCTTGTTGCTTTATATTTTTTATACATACATGCTGCTGCTGCTGCTCTTAGTGTATTTACTGTCCCCCATTGCAAATCTATTGCTGAACGAATAGACCCTAATACCGATTTACCTGGCGTCTTCTTATGAAGACGTTTGGCAAATTCTAACATCTTTTTACGTCTTGTTTTATTATTCCATTTATCTATAAATGATCTATTTCTATATTTTGTTTTTCTTCTTGCTTTTTCTGTACCCCAATCTATTAATGCATTTCCTGCTATAGATTTTGCATTCCAATCTTTTTGTTGTACTAATTTTCTTAAAGTTAAAAAATCTTTAATAGCCTCTCCTTTTGTAACATCCCTATATGGATAACTTGTATCTGTCCATTTTCTTTCCTTTTTTTTACGCTTAAATGTTTTCTTTTTATTTTTATTTTTTCCTTTTTTACGGGTTTTATTAAAAAAAAATTCACCTCCTATATTCATAATAAACTTATATTATATTGATATTATAAATTTATTAGTTCTTTTTTTTAAGTTTTTGTCTTATTCTCATTGTATCATAAAATGTTACCAAGTTTTGTCCTCTCGGTTTTCTTGGAACAAAATGCGATAATTTTGCATCTTTAGTTGCTAATAATACCTTTTTACAAAATTCATCCTGCTCATATTTTGCTTGCTGTCCTCTTTCCATAACTACTTCACGATTTTTACCATCAAAGAAATCATCATCCATAACTATTTCTTTTGGTCTCTTATATATAATTTTACTTTTTTTAGTTTCTGGATTTTTTTCTCTTACATTTCCTCCTTTACCACCTGCTCCTAAAGCTTTCAATGGGTCATCTTCCCATTCAGAACCAGAACCTAACGCAAATTTATCATAATAATCTTTATTATTTTTCTTAAATTTATTTGCGTGATAATAATGCTCAACAGAAGCCCATTTTTTACCATCCAATTCGAATAATGGAGGACGAACACCATCTACCTTTTCCCTAACATAGAAATTAGATAAAACCTTCCTGAAATCTTTAATATCACTTAATTCCTTATATCCTGATTTTTTATCTTCAGGCAAACTTTCACCTTTACCTTTACCTGGTTTGGCATTTGAAGACTTGGAATAAAATATAAATTCAATATCAGAATCAAACAAATCAGCATCTTCTCTCGTTGGTGTAGGAATCATTTCTACTTCTTCTAATTGCTCTTCTTCTTTTTCATCACCAGTTTCATTTTCAATTTTCTTATCTTCTATTTCTTTTCTCTTTATTGGAATATCTACTGTATCTCCTATTAATTTTGCAAACTTAGGAATATAATTATACAATGTTTTACCTTTTGATTTCATACATTTTTCTACTATACGAGTTTTCATACCATAAGGTATATCATGAAATCTATAAATCTTTTTATCTTTATAACTTATTAATTTGTAATGGTTTCCAGTATGTTCAAAAATTATATAATACTTAGGTTTAAAATATCTTTTCTTTTCTATTTCTTCATGAACAAAACCACCACATTGAAAAACACCATCATAATTTCCTTTTTTATATTGGTCACTTGATAATATTATAAATTTAGTATTTAATACAACTTCTAATGTTGTAATTGCCCACTGATCCGCCCAATAATCACATGTTTGCATTTTTTTCTGTAACTGGTCAAGCGTTTTAATATTCTTCAACCATTTAACATCTTCTATATTTTTTTTTACAGCTTTCAATTCTCCTTCTTGTCTGGTAATTTCAAGTTTTTTTGCGGAATGTTTTTTTCTAATTATTTTTGCCTTTTTCACTACTTCTAATCTTTCCTTTCTATCTTTTATTTTTTTACTTTCTTTTGCATATTTATTATATTCTTTACTTAATTTCGCAGATAATTTTTTATTTTTTGGTATATCTTTCATTAATTCTCGTAATTCTTTATCATACATATCATACCTTTCACGATAATTTTGAAACACTTTATTATCAACTCTTTCAACTAATTTATCTCTCACTTTTTTTATATCAGCATTAACATTTATTGTTTTAAATGCGTCTCTTATAACGTAAAAAAAACAATGACCCTTTCCTGGATTATCTATAACATTATAATTATTATTAGTCATGAAATCTTCAATCCATTGTGAATCAGATTTACCTGATTTTTTATAATTTTTTCTTTCTCTTTTATCTTCTTTTTCTTTTTCACCTTCTTGTAAAAAATCATCATCATCATCATCAATATTTAATTCAGCTAATACAGTAGGAGGATTTTTTAAATTTTCTGTTTTTTTTGATTCATCTTCATTTTTTTTATCGTTTTCATCCTCCTCATCCTCATCACTTAAATCGACTAATTCTTCTTCTTCATCATCCTCCCCACCTTCTTTTTCCTCATCACTTGAACCATAATCTCCTGAATCATAATCCATAACTAATTTTTCATTTTTCATACATTTATTAATATAAGGTTTATCTATGAAAGTATATAACAAAGGTCCATCTATAATAGAAATATCTAAATCACCATCTTCATCTTTTAAGTTTTCTAATTGTTTGCTATGAAATTCATAAACTCCAATTTGATATATTTTATTTGTTTCATCAACTACTAAATAAACAGGAGTAAATAAAATATCATTATCAATAAATGTAAATTTAATATCCCCTAAAGCAATAATAACTGGAATATTAAATAATTGAATTTGATACATAGAAACATCCCGTCCTTTATCATTTTCATCAATTTTTTTTAATTCTGCATATGAAACTTTATCATTAATTTTTGATAATACCATATAATTTATTCTAATATTAAAAATTTACTTAAGAAACTATCGTTACTAATTTCTTCAATATAAAACCACATTGTTTTTCTTCTTTGAACAATATCATAATTAGTCGATTCTTTTTCAAATATAACAATTTCTTCCACCAAATCTTGTTTTTTCTTTTTTCGTTTTGAAATACCATAATAATCGCAAATAAATTCTAATTGTTTTTTTGTATAATTACTATCATAATCTATTTCACTCGCAACATAATCATCTATAGTTAAATAATCCATGTTAGAATCATCTAACTTACATGATTCCGCATTAACTTGTTCCATTAAACTTTCATAAGTAACACTATTATCCGTATTCTTATTTGTTTCATTTAATGAATAAGATATATTTTTATTAGTCATAATAATATAATAATTAAAGTGTTTTTATATTATTATTAATATTAATCTTCTTCTAATTCGTCGTGTAGATCCATAAATTTAAATACCATTTTACTATTTAAACTTGGATATTTTTTTTGATTTAAATTAGCAAAATATTCAATAGAATTTAAAATATTATCCCAGTTATTAGATTTAGACAAATATTTTATTCCCGATGTTATCATTATACTAATATTCTCAACTAATTCTGTAATATGATTTGCTTTATTCTCTTTATTAATATCATTTTTGATTTGTTCAATAAAATCCATAATAATATTTTCAATTTCATTTTTATTAATAATTTCTAATTCTGCACAAATACTAAAGAAACTGCTTAATGCTCTGCGTTTTTCATTTTCTTTATTATATTCACAAAATAAATCATAATCTTCTGTTGCATCTACATAATTAATATTAGTGAATATACTTTTAAAATTCTTGAAATTTTTAAGACAAATATCCTTCATAATAGGAAATTGTTCAATTAATTCTTTATATAATGTGGCATATACTTTCGACCAAAACTTATGAACACTCCCGATTTCAAAAATAGCTTCTCCAATTTTTTCCAAAGAAGATTCACTATTACTTTCATCTTTAATAATATCTTTTATAACACAAACAATATCATCTAATACAATATCATAAGTTGTAATTGTTAATTTATTTAAACTACATCTGATTTTGTCCATTTGTGCTTGAATTCCTTCTGTATTTTTAATTAATTTTGTTTTTTTAAAATTTCTTATGGTATTCCAATCTTCTTCAGTAATTTCTCCTTTTTTTATAGGTCTTTGATGTCTGTAATTATTTCTTTTAAACACCGGTGTTTTTTGATATGATGGTGCACCAACTCTCTTAGATAATTTATTTATTTTATCAATTATTTCTTTACTTAATTCTTGAATTTTATTTTGATTTTCTAAATTTAAAAAGAAATCTAACATATATTGTCTGTCTGCTAATATAGAAGCCATTATCACTAATAATATTATTTATATTATTTTATTTATATCAATTTTGGATTAACTTAAAATTGAAACAAACTTAAATATATTATAACAATAATAATTACGATGACTTCAGTATTAGAGAACTCCTCAAACGAAAATTTATTATACAAAATTACAAGCTGGGATGATGAAAAATTAGATTTAAAACAAAAACTATTAAGGGGGATATATGCTTTTGGTTTTGAAAATCCAAGTTCTATTCAAAGTAAAGCACTTTATCCAATGACATATAGACCTGCCAGAGATATTATTGCTCAAGCACAATCTGGAACTGGTAAAACCGGCGCATTTGTAACCGGAACTTTACAAATTATTAATGAAAAAGTATTCAAAACTCAAGCAGTTATACTTGCTCCTACTCATGAATTAGCCATACAAACAAAACATGTGTTAGATGATATTGGTAGATTTTTAAAAATTAGAAGCCAATTACTTGTAGGAGGAACATCTGTTGAAAAAGATAAAAAATTATTATTAGATAATACACCGCAAATTGTTATTGGTACTCCGGGAAGAGTTCATGATATGTTTAGAAGAAAATATTTATCAAATAAACATATCAAATTATTAGTTATTGATGAAGCAGACGAAATGTTATCATCAGGATTTACAGAACAAATGTATAAAATATTTCAATATATGCCAAATGATATACAAATTGGATTATTTAGTGCTACTATGCCCGATGATTTACAGGAATTAACTGAAAAATTTCTAAGAAATCCTATTAAAATTTTAGTTAAAGCTGAACAACTAACTTTACAAGGAATCGCACAATATTTTATAAATATCGAAGATGATGTTCAAAAATATGAAACACTTAAAGATTTATTTTCCAGTCTTACTGTCTCACAAGCAATTATTTATTGTAATAGTACTAAAAGAGTTGATGATTTACAAGAAGCTATGGAAGCTGATAATTTTCCAGTTAAGAAAATTCATGGTAAAATGCCCGATGAAGAACGAAAAAAGACACATAAAGATTTTAAATCCGGAGGATGTCGTGTATTAATTACTTCAGATTTATTCGCCAGAGGTATTGATGTGCAGCAAGTAAGTATTGTTATTAATTTTGATATTCCTAAGAACGAACATACTTATTTACATAGAATTGGACGTTCTGGAAGATGGGGTAGAAAAGGTATCGCAATTAATTTTCAATCCAAATTTGATGCTACGAGACTAAAAAAATTTGAAGATTATTATTGTACTCAAATTGAAGAAATGCCTGCTAATTATACAGAGCACTTAGGATTAAATTAAATCGTTTAATAAATAATATCATTTTCTTTATTTCATTTAAATGTCAAATAAAGAAAACACCTTTTTTTCTGATAACACCTTTAAATTACCCATAGAATATTTAAATAACAAACAAAAAATCCCAGACAATATTAAAACTGATTTAGAATTAGTAAATACTGTTTCTGAAAATACAAAATCTATATATACTCATACATTACAACCTACTACAGAATTAGGTAAATTAAGCATTCCTTCTTGGTCAAAATATTTTACAACAAATAAATCTTTTTTAGAAGATTCGCAAAAATTATATAAAAATATTCATTCTATTCCATTTGAACAGTCAATTATTGATAAAATGCTTTCATCCTGGAAAGATGTAAAAGAACAAAATAATTTTTTAGAAAAATACCAATATATTGATTTTCAGAGATTTATGTGGCTTAATAGATCTTCTATGTTTTTATCTATTCTCAGTTTTTATAATATTTCTGCACCTGTATTACAATTAATTGCTCCTATATTTATTTTAATTGTTCCTTTTTTTGTACTTAAAATGATGCAATTACCTATATCTTGGGACTCATATTATAAAATACTTAAAGAAAATTTAAAAAATCATGCTGTCGGAAAATTATTCTTTTCTTTTAAAAATGCCTCATTAGGAAATAAAGCTTATTTACTATTCGCTGCTGGAATGTTTTTCTGGAATATTTACCAAAATATAATCAGTTGTTATAGATTTTATATTAATACTTACTATATAACAAAAAAATTTGAAATAATCAATGAATATTTAGATTATACTATAGAAAAAATGAAGTTATTTTATAATTTAACAAATAAATATACTTCTTATAATAAATTTAATGATAACTTATTAACTTATAAAGATAAATTACAAACATTTCATAACACTATTAGAAATTTACCTGTTAATACACATAAATTAGGCAAAATTAGATATATTGGAAAAATTATGAAACATTTCTTTGTCTTATATGATGATAATAATATACAAAATATTATTCATTACTCATTTGGATTTCATGGATATATCGATTCCATAATAGGTATTAATAAAAATATAAGAAACCAAAAAATCAATATATGTACCTTCAATAAAAAATTAAAATTTAAATTCAATAATTTTTATCATCCTTCCATTGAAAATCCCATCAAAAATAATATAAATTTAAAAAAAAATATAATAATTACCGGACCAAATGCTGCTGGTAAAACAACCACTATAAAAGCTACTATCATAAATATAATATTAACACAACAAATTGGTTACGGATTTTTTCATAGTGCCAATAATTCTATATTTGATTATATTCATTGTTATTTAAATATACCTGATACTTGTTCAAGAGATAGTTTATTTCAAGCAGAGGCAAGAAGATGCAAAAATATTTTAGATATTATAGAAAAACACCCCAATAAAAAACACTTTTGTATTTTTGATGAATTATATTCAGGTACAAACCCATATGAAGCTATCAGTAGTGCTTACTCTTATTTATCTCATATATCTAAAAATAAAAATGTAAGATTTCTATTAACTACACATTATATTAGACTTTGCAAACTATTTGACAAAAAAAACATTTCAAATAAATCTATGAAAACATTATTTAAGAAAAATAATGACCCTCATTATACTTATAAAATAACTAATGGTATTTCGACTGTAAAAGGTGGCGTTAGTGTATTAAAAAATCTTAGTTATCCTGATAATATAATAAACATGACAAATAAAATTTTAGAAAAAATGTAAAATTATACGTTTAATTATAATTTTTATTTTATTTTTATCTATTAATAATGGTTTTATCAAAAGGACTTATCATAAGCTTAGGCTTTAGTGCATTAAGTTGCACATTACTATTTTTATATTTCAGAAATAAAATTACTACAGTGGAGAGAAAAGTTAATGTTATGTTTGATTTAGTTCAAAATTATCAACCTACACAAGAATATTCATCCCAATCAAATCAATCATATGAACCTGTTAATGAAGATACAGAACATCATCAAGATAATCAAAATAACGAAAATACTGGAGCTTGGAACTTAAATGCTGAAGATGATAGAATTGTGATATCTGATGACAGTGACGATGATGATGATGATGATAGTGATGAAGTTAGCGATTCGGATAGTGATGATGAATCTGAAGAGATACCTAAATTATCTTTAGCAAAAACTGATAATATTTCATTAACCGAGAATGATATTAAAAAAATTTCTGTTAAAGAGACACCTCTAATTGATGACACAATTGAGTTGGAAGAAGTTGATAGTTTAGATGAAATCGATGATGACGATGATGACGATGATAATGATAATAACAATAGTGAAATTGAAATTTCTAATAAAGATATTAAAAAAATTTCTGTTACAAAAAATGATACGGAGGAAAATATTGATAATAATTATGATGATAACAATGAAAATGATAATGAAGATGATAATGAAGAAAGTGAAGATAATGATGAAGTATCCGAAGATAATGACGAAGTTGATTATACTCAATTAAAAGTTTCAGAATTAAAGTCCATTGCAGAAGCAAAAGGGTTAACTAATTATAAATCATTAAAAAAAACACCTTTAATTGATTTAATAAAATCAGCCGAATAATTATATATATTAAGTATATAAATGAGTTGGGCTACTTGTTATTCTGGTTCTAATAATATACATTTTAATACACCCCCCTTTATGAGTGATGGAAGATTATTTACTAATTTTAATCCTTCATATGATGCAAACACTAAATTTAGGGATAATTTAGGTATTAAAAATAACTTTGATTATAGACAATGGTTAATTGGAAACGGGAAATTTTTAACAGAAAAAAATAGTGTATTAGCTTGTAATGAGTGTTCTCCTTGTGTTAAAAAAGCAACACAAACATCACATCATCAAAAATATTTATTTGAAAGTTCTGCTGATATTTCAACTCCATATGGTTATGAAAATTCTGATTTAAAAAATTTATATTTTAGCAGACATGCTTTACAGTCTAAATTAGTTGCTCCCATTTTAACACAAGAGCAATTATTATTAAAAAAAGCTTCACAATAATTAAATATTATTAAATAACTAAATAATATTTAAATAATAATAACTATTATCTGTATGAACATATTAAGTATTGATGTTGGAATGAAAAATTTAGCTATTTGTTTATTTAAGATTACCGATGATTTAAATTACAAAATCCAAATATGGGATGTTATTAATTTATGTAATGAAAAAACTTATTGTTGTGGAGAGATAAATAATAAAACTAAAAAAATTTGCAATAAAAAAGCTAAATTTACAAAAAATAATAGATATTATTGTAAAATTCATGCTAAAAATAAAAAATTTAAAATACCACCTCCAGAATTAAATATTAAAAAAATTAAAAAATTAAAATTAATTCAATTAAAAGAATTAGCAAAAAAATATGATATAGAAATTCAAAAAAAAATAAAAAAAGATAATTTACAAAAAATTATATATGAAAAAATAGAGATAGAATACCTTGATAATATAGCTTCTATTAAAACGAAAGATTTCAACTTAGTTCAATATGGAAGAAATTTGAAAAAAGAATTCAATAAAATTTTTGAAAATATACAAATTGATGGAGTTATTATAGAAAATCAAATTGGACCATTGGCTATGAGGATGAAAACACTCCAAGGTATGATTATGCAACATTTCATTGAAAAAAATATACCTCTCGTAGAAGAAGTATCCGCTTCTAATAAACTTAAAGAATTTTTAGGTAATAAAAAAACTACATATTCCGAAAGAAAAAAAGAAAGTATTATTATCACAAGAAATATTTTAAATGAAAACAATTATCTTAATAAATGGTTGGAAATTTTCAATAAACACAAAAAAAAAGATGATTTAGCTGATAGTTTTTTACAAGGTAGATGGTATTTAAAAAATACAATTTTAAAAGAAAAAATAGAATAATATATTTATTATGCGGATTACTTAAAATTAAAAGGTCTAAGTAAAACATAAGATGGAAGAAATTAATCTGAATTTAGGAATTCCTAATTTGAATGTTAGTGGTAATGATTCTGCTGGTTCAATTAAAATTAATATAGATGACAGAAAACCCCAAAAAAGTGTAAATTTTGGTCCAGGTGCTGAAATGCTTATGAATCCTAAAAAAAATACAGCTACATCACCAAGAGCCGACATTAATTTATCTGAATTAAATGATATTGGAGATATTGATATTTCTGATAAACCTAAAACAAAAAGACCATCCTTTACTGATGTGACAAGTAACATATTTGGTAAATCCAATAGTAGTCCCAGTATTTCTTTAAAAATTGATGAACCTACTCCTATTAATCCTTTAAAAAGTGCAACAACTAATCCTAAAGTTGAAACTGCTGATGGATTTAAAACATTTAACGAAATTCCTGTTGCACCATCTGCTCCCCCTCCCACTCCTTCTCTATCAGCCGAAGAAACACTGAGAGAAAAATTAAAAATTTTAAGAAAACTTGAAGATTTAGAAAAAAGGGGAATACAACTTACTAAAAAATATAGTATGGAATCATCTTTGGCTGAAATGAAAGGTGAATACGAGATGATTAAAAATGAAAAAGAGAAAAAAAACAGTGTCAAATTTCAGGGGAAAATGTTAATGGCTTTTGTTAGTGGATTAGAATTTCTTAATGGAAGATTCGATCCATTTGATTTAAAACTTGATGGTTGGAGTGAAGCTGTTAATGAAAATATTGATGAATATGATGATGTTTTTGGAGAATTGCATGAAAAATATGGAGGTAAAGCTAAGATGGCACCAGAAATCAAACTATTATTTATGCTTGGAGGAAGTGCCGCTATGTTACACATGACCAATACAATGTTTAAATCTTCTATGCCCGGTATGGACGATATTATGAGACAAAATCCTGAACTTATGCAACAATTTCAATCTGCTGCTATGAATTCAATGAATCAAAACAATCCCGGCTTTGGACAATTTATGGGAGGAGTTATGGGAGGTGGTGGCGGCGGAAGCGGACCTATGCCTCCAATGGGAGCACCTGCTATGCCTCCAATGGAAATGAGACAAAATCCACCACAAATGAGAAGAACTCGTGCAAGACCCGATGTTGCCGCAAGTAGAAGACCACAATTTAATGATGCTGTCGATATTAATGATAAATATTCAAAAACACCAAGACCTGAAATGAAAGGACCCAGTGACCTAAACGATATATTATCTGGATTGAAAACTAAAAAAATTAATATTGCTCAAAAAGATACAAACAGTGTTGTAAGTGTTAATGAATTAAATGAAATGAAAAACTCTGTTTTAGAAAAACCTAAAAAATCCAGAAGAAAACCCAAATCTGAAAGAAACACTATCAGTTTAAATTTTAATTAAAAATAATAATTAATTATATTATATGGTTTTAGGTATTATTTTATATGAAAGTGCCGATTTAGCATATAATGTTGTAAAATTAGGTTATAATGGTGTTACCGGTGTATATAATTGGTGGTATCAAATTGAACAAATAGAAAAAGAAGAATCTCATAATGAAACCAAAGAATTAATTAAACAATTAAAATTATTAAACAATAAAGTCGAGGAATTAGAAAATATTATACAAAAAAGATAAAAATATTAATACTAATTAATAAATTTAAATAGTATTAATTTATTTTCTACGAGTTTTCTTTCTTTTCTTTTTTTTTCTACGAGTTTTCTTTCTTTTCCTCTTTTTTCTACGTGTACTTTTCTTTCTTCTCCTTTTTTTACGAGTTCTTTTACCTCCTAGTCGATTTCTTCTAATATCATCACTTCTTAAATTATCTTTTGCTTTTCGGGTTGCTTCATTACTGGGATGAAGTGTATTGGTATGTCTTTTTGCACGACCAGGGGCTTCCTCCCTATCTTCCTTTCCTTGACCCTTACGTACTAATTTTCTCTCCTCATCTAATCTTCTTCTTTCTCTATTTTTAACTCTACTTAAATTATCCGTAGGTTTTAAGTTTCCAGGGGTCCTGATTTCTTGTCGAGTTCGTGCACCTGATTCTTCTATCTGGGCAGATGTAGTTTTACCCCAGTTCTTAATATCTTTCTTATTATTACTTCTTTCAAACTTAGGAGTTACATCTGTTGCTTTATCAAGTCCTTTTCTTAACTTTGCCATAGCATCATCACAAGTTCCATTATTCATTATCATATCATGAATTTTTCTTTTTAGTTCTTGTCCTCTACTTTCTCCTTCTGGTTTTTTACTATTTAATTTTAAAAATAATTCTAATTTAACTTTTATATTTTTTGTATTTTTTTTGTCACCAAGACTAACATTATCTTCCATTTCATAATTATTTCCATTACTTTTTATTATTTTAACTCCAGTTATGAGATATGATTGATTAGGTCCGGGTTCTACTAAAGCATCCAAATCTAATATTTTAGATTCTCCATCATATTCAGAGCCTTTTATATATGATGGAATAAATGCTACTTTTTCTATTTTCTCTTTCATTTCTGTTCTTTCTTCTTTTGCATTTATTGAACCCTGCAATGTATCTTCTATTAGCATTTTATGATATTGATATGGTTTAAAATTTTCAGGAATTCTAACCCCAACTGTTTCATTTTTAATTTTTATTGTAGATATGCTTCCAGCAACAGCATTTTGAGGAATAAGAAATTCTACAACCCAACCACCCAGTGTTTTACTTTTTTTAATTTTAGTTGGAAATTCATCAGGAATAAATTTTTTATTTACAAAATTTTGAACATGTTCATTTATTTTATCCCCAAGAGTTTCTTTATTACTAATTGATTCATCCTCACAAAAAAATAAATTCATTTTAGCAATTTTAACTAATTGTTTATGATTTATCATTTTTTCTTTTTTTTCTTCTCCCTTTTCTTCTTCCAAATATTCTTCATATTCATTTAAATCTTTTAATTTTGTTAAATTGCCTAATATAGGATTAGTAAATTCTATATTATATGTTTTTTTCCCATTTAGATCTGATATTTTTAATACTTTAGCTTCTAATCCAAAATTTTTATCAGTTTTATCTCTGGGAATATATTTTACAATATCTCCAACATCTATTTTTTCTGTAATATTTTTTTCCTTTTTTTCAAAATTAGAATCAGTTAAAGGAAATAACTTTTTACCAGATAAACGTGTTTTGTAATTAAATGATATGTTGAATAATGTTTTATCACCACATTTTTTTGATACATCTATATCCTTACTATAGGTTGTTACTTCGGGTTTTTTTCTTTTTTCTATACGTCTCATTATTTCTAACCTTTCAATATCATCGTCATGAATTTTTTTAGAACCAGTCGTCGCAGCACGACGTTTTGAGATTCTTTCGCTCATTTCTTTTTTTTCTTTTTTTTCTTTTTCTTTATTTATTTTAGTAGCCATTGTCTATTAATATAAATAAGTGAGAAATTAAACTAAGGATTTAAAATTATTTAAGTTTCTAAGATGTTCTCTTCTTTCATTTCTTTTTCTTACTTTTTCTAAAACTTGACGAGCTTTTTTTAATTCTTCTTTACTTACTTCATTATCACCATCTAAGTCTAATAAATGTTCATAATTTCTATATTTACGAGGTATAATACATAAAGCACTTTCTTCATTAAATAAATGTTGAGTTAAAATAGTGAATATTGCAGTTAATGCTAAAGCAATCAATATATCTCTGCTTCCCATCCAAGATATAGCAAAAATCAATATTTGTCTCCCTACATTATTCTTAAGGTATTCTTCCTGAGATTTACTTAATTCTACAGTTACATATTTTGAACCTATATTTAACATTATCATAACTACTCCCGCAAAAAATTTACTATTATTTAATGATTTCAATGATTCTAAAACATTCTTTATCATATCTAATATTTAGTAAGAAAAATATTTATTTACTCGCATTTAAAGTAGCTCTCTCAGAACGTACCTTTAATATTCTATCATTTTCAGTTTGACAAGGAGATGTAAAATTAGCTGGTCGCCATGTTTGTACATTTACTTTAGGTTCTGATTCTTCTTTTTCTTCAATAACATTACAAAAAGTTTCTTTTGTATCCAATAAAATAATATTAATTAAAGCCATTATAATTCCCGAAGTAATTCCAATATTTTTTGCTACATATGCATTTAGGCAAATTAAAAACACTAAATATAATTTATTATTTGCAATATTTTCTAAAAATACAGGTTTTTTGTATATTAATGATACTAATACAGCAAGTAAAAAAATTTCAAAATAATTATCCATATATAAAATTGTAATATTTTTATTCAGTATATTAATATAAAATTATAATCTTATTTTTTTATAAGTATGGCATCAACTCTTTCATATTCTGATTTCTCATCAAATAATAAATTAATGAATAATTTTAATTCACAAAAAAGAAAAAATAGAACAATTAAAAAAAAAAATTCTAAAAAAGTTAAGGAATTCCTAAACACGATGGGAAGTATAGAAAACGACGAAGAAGAAGATTTAGCAGATTTTACTTCCCCATTAAAACAATTTCCACCAAATCCTGAATTAACAAAACAACCTGACGAAAAAGTAGAAGATAATAATAATACAGATTCCGCAATCGGTCCAGAAGCATTTACTAAATTAGATACAAATAAAACAAAAAATATGAATTATCAAGACTATTTTAATACTTATGTGCCTTATTATAATAAAGCAGCCAATAATGCAAATCTTCACGGATCTAAAGATGAATTAATGAGAAAATTAAATTATATGATTCATCTTTTAGAAGAAAATAAAGATGAAAAAACTCAAAATGTTACCGAAGAACTTGTTTTATATATGTTTTTAGGCGTTTTTACTATTTTTGTTGTTGATTCATTTGCTCGTGCCGGAAAATACACTCGTTAATATTATTTAGCATTTTTAATAATATTAACTTAAATAACTATATCATCTGGGTGTTTTTCATCAATATCATCTTCTATATTTTTACAACAACAATCACATTTACAACACCCTATTGGTTTAAAAATATATTGATATTTTTTATAATTGTAAGTATATTTTAAAATTAAGTACAAGAATAGTATATTCAATACAAACGAAGAAATACTGGATATCGAAATCACAAATATAGAGTATGAATATGTATTAACAGATAAATTGTAAATGATTAATATTGATAGAATTGTATTATTTAAATATCGCGAAATAAAATGACTCATTGTCATGGTGTGAAATTTTTTTTCTTCTTCTTCATTTTTATATCCATTATCATATAGAATATTAGACAAAAAATAGTTAGAGAATACTGGTAAATTTTCCAATCTTTTCATAAAAACCTCGGAAAAAAATGCTAAAATTATTACAGGACTTTCGAAACAACAATATTTGACGAGATTAAACCACAATTCAGACAATAATACAAGTCTAATTATAGGAATTAAAAATAATAATAAAAAATCAGAAAGTATAAACCATAATAGAACATATCCATTATATATATTACCAATGCAAGCTAATAATCCTATTCTTGAAATTACTTCTGTTATTCTATAAAAACTTAATAATAAAACATATCTACTATTACTTTTTATTGGTTTTTCTCTTATATCAAATGGTATTGTATAGTCCAAACTTTTTGCTATATTTCTTATAATTTCTCTATTCTCATTATTAAATGAAAATATTTCATATGATATTAAACTTGTTATTAAACTAAAAATAGATAAAGTTATAGATATATAATATGTAATTATTTCATTATAAGTGTATATCGATGCATTTTTCAATATAATAAATAATTGAAATAATGATTCAGGAGCACTTTCAAGTAAAGACTCTATCATTCTTATATCAACAAAAATGCTTGTTTTTCTACCTATTCTTAAATTATCTTTGACCTCCTCCACAAAATGAAGTTGACATATACCATAAGCAATAATTAAACCGAAAAACTTTAGGAAAATACTAACACGGCGTGCGGTGGAATCCGCGACGCGTATCGGTTGTGCAAGAGATGTGAGGGACCTAACAGTTGTAGCTATAACAGGAAGAAATAAAATTATTAAACATAATGTAAAATATTCAGAATTTCTACTTTTTAAATCAACCAATACAGCTATATCACTTCCAATATCAAAAAAATGAAAACCTACAGTAAAAATAGTTTGTAATACAAATATCTTATAATATGTCAAATTAAAACAACAACATTTTAATAGTGTTCGTTGTTCAGGGAAGCATTTTACAATACAACATTTACACATAAATTAATATAAATAACTAATTACACTTTATATTAATTTAAAATAAACACATCGTTACTTAAAAATGGTCTATATGCAAAATTATAAAAATAATATGATGCTTTAGTTTTTTCAACCTCGCGATATCTTTCTATTATCTTTTTTAGTATAATATTGTTATTTGATATATTTTCAATAAATAATCTTGTAAATTTCATTTCATTATATATCAAACTTATTGAACACATAAATCCCAAAACAAATACACTTTCATCTGTTTCCTTAAAACTACATATACATTCTATACTTTTATTACCATTGTATGTAGTATGAGTATTATGAAAAATAAATATATCATACGGTTGTTTATTTATTAATGTTACAGTTATAAATATTTGATTTGATAAAAGAAGTGATTTAATATGATTTAAATGCGGTGTAATAATACATTTAAATTTTGATTTCATTAATCTTTCATAAACATCAAAAAAATAATTAAATGTATTTTCTGTTATCAAAATAGTATTTATAGTTGGTTCATCAAATACAACTGACTTATCCCATCTTGAAATATCAAATAAATAATTATTATATGCTGTTAAAGGAACAATTGATGTCACATCACCTTCTCTTTTAAATAAAAACACTGGCTCACTTCTTTTATAACGACAATTTACGTAATGAGTATAAATTATTTTTGGTGCCAATCCTTTTTTTCTATATTTTTTATGAACACACAAAAAATCAACATATTGAACTGGTAATTTATTATTTCCAATAAAACAATCTAAGGGTCTTGAACTCATTGTTCCTACCATTCTTTTTAAATTATTTTTATCATACATAATCGATAAATAAGATTTTCTATTATGACTTTGCAAATAATTTAAAACATCCATTTTAGAAGGATTATATAGTTCTTGTTTATTAGGTAAATAATGTTTTTTTATAAAAAAAGCAAAATGATTCTTAATTTTAATTGGAATATTATCATAAATATCAAAAAAAATTTTTTCATCATAAAATTTATTTTTTTCTGGATTTTCATGTTGAATTATTCCTGGTGGAATTATCCAATATTTTAAATTATGAAAATGAAAAACAGGCTGTTTCGACCAAAAAGGAAATTTTATCTTATAAATACCAATTATCAATAAAATAACACTGATAATAATAATTAGTTTATACATTATTAATTATGTACTTTATAATTAATTATATTAAACGAAATTATTTAATATAATATAATAATAATGAATATTGGCAATTATATATTAAAAGAAATAATTAAACATATTGATGATAAAAAAGTTATAAAATGGAATTTACCAAATACTAAGAAAAAAACAATAATTTGGAAAAATACAATACATCAAATTAAATATTCTTTACAATATAATATGTATAAATATAAAGCATTTACGAGAGGAATGGAGAAACTTACAAAATACGAAAAATCTTTTTTAAAATACAATATACACTACGCAGGATTAAATTTTTTGCCCGAACAAATTATAAAAATAATTGATATAATAAACAATTTAAAATTAATATTAGCCGAAAGAAAAAAATTTCTCCCCTTTCAATCAAAATCACGATTTTATCTACAGGATAATCACATTGCTACAAAAAATGCACGTATACTTGCATCACGTTCTCAAGATTTAATTAAATATATAAAATAATAAATATTTTATATTAATTTATTACACAACAAATATGTTCTTTTTGTATAATATGTTGCATCTCCCCATCTTCTTCAAAAAAATGTAAAGAATATTTGTTCATACCAGATAGTCAGCTATAATTGGATGGCATAGTTACATAAAGTCTGCGAGTTCTTTTACCAGCTAATCTTTCAACATCTCCAACATGTGGTGCGTATTGTGATTGAAATAAATCTAAGAAAGCTTGAATATATTTTTTTTCTTTTCTTTCAGGAACACATAACATAAATAATTCTTGCTTACCTTCTGCTTCTCTTTCTACTAATGCAAAAAAATTACATTTTATTTGTGTTTGAAATTTTTCTTTTTCTTTTTGCCATTTTCTACCATATATATCTTGTAATTCATCAAAAGTAGGAATATTTAAATCCGTATATTCTTTTTCTCCATCAAGAGTTTGGCTTAATAATGGAAATTGCGAGTCAGACATATTTTATATTAATATAAATAAAAAATATAAAATATTAACGAATTATTCTGGTTTATATAATAAATATAAGAATTGGTTTTGATACTGAGCTGTAAGCATATCTATTTTACCTTGTAATATAAATCCTATATTTTTTGCAAGTCCCAAAATATGTTTTTGTGTTTCCATATGTAATTTGTGACTATTTTGTCTTATATGTTTAGTTTTATCATCTTTAAATATCTCATTGAATTCTGCTAAATTATTTTGATTATCTAAATCAAATTTTGCTTTGTATTGAAAATCTTTAAATTTTACAGTTGATGTAGTTATTCTTTTTGTTGCATATTTTTGTGCACTTACAAGATGTAATGGATCAGCTACATTTAAAATAGGGTCGAATTTATCTCTATTAACTAAATGTAAAACCAAATAACCACCAGGCATTAACCAATCATAACAATTTTGTAAAAATCTATTTTTATCTTTAATATAATAAATTGTAAAGTAAAAACATGTTATAGTTGAAAAACTGTTTTGAGGATATAACATAGCTTCTAATGCGTCTCCCTCTTTGAAAGTTAATTCAGGATATTTAGTTTTAGCATATTTTACCATAGCTTTTGATTTATCAAGACCTTCAGCTTTATATCCTTCTTTATTTAATAAATTAACATGACGACCTGTTCCTGAACCAATATCCAAGACTCTATTAATTGAATTTATTTTAATTAAACGTTTTATTTCTCCTACTTCAAAATCATTTTTTACTTGATCTAATAATAAATCATCATAAAAATCTACATAAAAATCATCATATATTTCGGTTCCTCTTTTTAATACAAATTTTTCTTTTTGAACAAATCCCTCCTTATAAATTATATCTTTATTAACAAACATTAAAATTATAAGAATAATTCCTGTTATTAATGCTATTTTAGTCCAACCTTTTACTTTGATTATTTTTTTTATATTTTTTTTAAAAAAACTAATTATTTTTTTGATTATTTTACTAATTTCTTTCATCACTTATATGTATTATAGTTATTTTTTTTATGTAAAATTGTATATAAATATGAATGATAAAGAAATTACTGATAAAAGAAATATAAAAGAATTTAGAGGAATTACATTTTCAAAATTTAAAAAAAGTGAAGCTAAAAAAGAATTACTAAATAATTTGAGTAATGGGAAAATAGAACCAGCGTGTTATTGGGCAGGAGAATTTATTTGTGCTGGTCATTTTGCAGATATTTGGGAAATATTATTATTATTTTCAAGTAAAAATATACACATAGGTAATCCCAAATTACCTTTATATTTAGAATTAAGAATTGAAAATTTTAAACAAATTTTAAATGGTGGATATCAAGAAAATATATTAAAAATGAGAAATAATGATAAAATAAGAAAATTATTTGCTGAAGTTATTTGTGTGTTGTGTATGTCTAAAAAAAAACACAGTTTTGATAATATAAAAGTACAAAATGATGATTTTAATATTACAAAAATTTCTTATAAAATGAAAGCTAATACAACTGATTATGCTCGTAAAATTTATAAAAAAGAAGACCCTACGGAATTATTTATAGGGGTTAATGAATTTTGTTGGAATATTTTAAAAAAACAAAAAAATAGTTCTTTAGCATGCTATTGGTTAGAATGGATATTAGGGTTTGAAGATATTTATAAAAAAGAACATAAAAAATATTTTGCTGGCAGAAGAAATAATATTCCTGTCGATACTTCTTATCAAAAAGATATTATTTGGATAATATGGGATTGTTTATTAATGGAATCTAATAGTAGAAATAAAGGATTACATAAAATTATTAAAGCTTTATTAAGTATGTTTTGTTTAAGATATAAACCTGGAGTTAGAAAAAGAAGAAAATACATTATTTATTTTGCAATAAATTTATTAACAGAACCTTTAGATAATAAAATTCCTATTATAAAAAATACACAAGAAATTGAAAATATTAAATCTAAAATTAATATTATTTATAAACAAATTAAAAAAAATGAAGTCAAACCAGCAACAGATTATTTATTCAATAATAGTATGACTAATAATAATTTAGAAAAAACTATTAGTAAATTAGAAAAAATGAGTGCGTTGACTGGAATGGTTCCAAGAAGTTAATTTTTTTTTCTTTTGGTATGTTATAAATGGGAGTACCAAGAGGAAGAATTATGCGAAGAACACAAAGAACTGGCGATGCGGTTACAATAACATCAGCTGATGGAAGAGAGACTACAGCACACAAAGGAGGAATCTACAATTGGGGAGGTGATTCTAAGGGCGGACTTATGGGAGGTATTGGAAAAAGCTATCATTTCCACCTTATGCTCGCTTCTTGCTGCAGAAACTCAAATGGTGGTAAGGGACTCGGTGTAAATACAAAGGACGGAGATGCCGCCAATGATACTTTATAAATTCTTAGTTAAATATTTTGATAATTTATTAAATATTTAGCAAAACTATCATGCGTAACTTTTTTTCTCAGTAAATTACATAATGGCACGCAAGTCCAGAGCACGCAGATCACGCACTTTAAAAGGCGGCAAACGCCGCAAGTCCCGCAGCAAGTCTCGCAAGAGCCGCCGCACACGCAAACGCAGAAAGTCCCGCAAGCGCAGACGCTAATTAAATATATATTTGTCTAATTATATTATAAATGATTAAACAAATTAAAAACTTTTTAATATTTTCAGTTATTTTCTCCACGATAGACGCAGTTTATTTAAAATCTTCTTCTGGTTATTTTAATAATCAAATTAAAATGATACAAAATAATAATCTTAAATTAAAACCTATCTCTACCATTTTATGTTATCTAACTTTAACTATTGGCATTTATTATTTTGCCATTTTAAAAAAACTTACTTATTTAGAAATTTTCCTTTTAGGAATATTTGTCTATGGTGTCTATGAATTTACAAATCACGCTATTTTTAAAAATTGGAAATGGAAAACTGTATTAATGGATACATTATGGGGGGGAATATTATTTTCCAGCAGCGTTTATATTTTTAGAAAAATTACTAATTAATTTAGTCTTTCATATAAATTATATATGGTGTTAAATAACCTCCAATTATTAGTAAAAACATATTCGCATTAAATGATTGTTCTTTCAAAAATGATGACAATATAACTCCTACTAAAACTAAAATACTATCTCCCCACAACGCATCTGCCTTAGCAAACTTAGCCCAATCCTTAAATAAATCTAACATATTATTGCTACCTTTTGGAACCATTTTAAAAACTAAATAAAATAAAAAATCAAATAAAATTTGAATCAAAACTGCTATTACACCAAACTGAAATAAATCAACCTTCCATTTTAAAACATAAACAACATATCTTGCTATTAGAAGATAAATTACTCCTATCAAAATATCAGCTAACATCGCACTAAGTCTATATTTTTTATACCAATTTGCTAATACCTTCCATGATTTTCCTGTTCCCAATATTCCCGCAAATGTTATTAAAATTATTAATAAATCCGCATATAAATTTGATGTCAAAATTGGTAAGTAATCATTTTTATCATTGTAATTTGTTAATGGTTTTAAATTTGTAGTTTTAGATATAAAAAATGTAAATATAAAGGAAAAAATAAGCAATATAAATCCTTGCATATATATTTTATAAATATTAAATTGTTTCAAATCTCGGTCTTTTAGGAATAAATTTTGGTAATTCAATACTTACTTTTCTTTCTTCTAATTTTGATTCTATCTCACTATTTTTATTTATTGCTACTAATTGACGATTTTGTTTTTTTATTTCTTTTCGCAATATTTTTAACATAACTCTACTTATTGTATTATTTATCGTTTGAAAAATCTTAATTATTCCTCCTGTTACACCTACTACTTCTAATAAAGTAAATTTACCAATAGTTTTATATAACCACCAATCACTAAGTCCGGCAACTAATAATGTATTTGTTGTTATTAATAACCATTCTAATATACATTGAAATTTATTTTTTAATTTATCATCCACATTGTAATTTGGTAACTTTTTTTCATCTATAAATAAATCTTCATAATATAATGGTCTTGATGCTGTATAATAAACTATTTTTGGAAAATTCCAAAATAATATAAAAGCTGAAAATCCTACAACTACTGGTAAATAATAAAAATTAAATATTTCCGGATAAATTGCTAATATCGGACTTAATATAAATGGTAAAAAATATCTCTTACATTTTATATCTTTACAATTAGTTTTAGAACAATCTATATCTAAACATAATAAACACATATTATCTAATAAAATCTGTACTACTAATTTTAAACCACTTATAGAAATACATAAAAATAATTTAATATTTATAAAATGTATATGAGTAAAACACCATCTATTATGAAAACAGTTACTCCTAATACATCATTCCTTAATGCAAATAATATAAGTGAAAATACTATTCCTCAGGAAAAAATAGGCACACAAAAAATAATTTTATATATTTTTCTATTATTTAGTGTATTAATTTTACTTTATAATTCTTATTTACATTTTTATAAAAAAACCGACATTTTAGAAAAACATTTCGGTATCAATATTTCACAATATTTTCAAAATACTAAAATTGGGGCAAAACATTTTTTACAGGGAACTAAAGATACTGTTGATATTTCAAAAAAAAACCTTGATTTAAGTCAGGGGTCAAAAATACACAATATTAATAAAAATTCACCAATAGAAAAAAAAATGGATTTGAAAGATAAATATGCTAAAGATTTAGAAAAAATAGACTCTGATAGTTCTTATAATAGTTCATTTAAAAAAACAAAGAAAAATGGAGGATTTTGTTATATTGGTACAGACAAACGTCATAGACATTGTGTTAAAATGCAATCAGGCGATGTATGTTCATCTAATAAAATATTTCCAACAAGAGATATTTGTATAAATCCAAATTTAAAAGGTTAATTTATAATTAATTAATAATTATTTATAAATTTAAGAACGGAAAAACCAACGAAGTGAAAAATATGGTGGGAATATATTCATACTATCATCTGACTTCAAATTTGGTCCTTTTTTGACTAAATTATCAATCTCAACACCTGTTAATGCTTTATGGAAATATCTTAATGATGATAAATTACCTGAAAATCCATTATTCCTTGTTACGTGCACATCTCCGTAATTTTGTTTTGGAACTGCACTGAAAACATGTCTATGTTTTATTGTTCCATTTATATATACATCCAAGTTTCTTCCTTTATTTACAAGTGCAACATTTATCCATTTATTTAATGGAATATCTGGTATAACTACTTCTTCTAATACATTTTCAAAAGTATTCATATAAATTATCATATTATTTGTATCTTTATCTAAATATACTCCTGGTGAATTATTTGGAAATGCCATTCCATCTAATGATGTGGTTGAATCACCCTCTTCCCAAGATTGAGTATTGCTTCCTTGAATATTTCCAAGAGACCCTTTATTAAAAATATGTTTCTTTCTTGTTGGTGCATTACCGGTCTTTACATCCCATGTTGTATCTTTTATCCATAACCATACTGACCACGTAAATTCTATACCTTCACTCTCATTTACTGATCTTAAAATCGGAACAGAATCCTTTAATCCGGGTTTTTGCGTTACTGTTTTTTGACGCTGAGCATCTCTTAATCCAGCAACTAATATTGGATTTTTTGATGGTGACAGTAACCAAGTTAATACTCTCGAACCTATACGAATTGCAATTATGAATAAAAGAATTATCAGTATTAAAAAACATACTTTTGCCACTAATGAATTTGAATTTAAAAAATCACTTCCCCCGCTAACAAATCTATTATTCCTAAATTTAGACATTATATTCGAGGCATTATATTCTGCGTCTGATATACCTTGACCAACTTTACTAAATGGATTATTATAATTTTCTTGAAAACCTGAATAAGACATTCTATATATATTATTAATAAGATTTTTAGATTATAAAACTTATTGATAAAAACAATATTAATAAGTTTATAATGAAAAGCTGGTTACTTCTTCTTCATCTTTCATAAATGCTAATTTAAGTTTGTATGCATTTGCTGCACTTGTTAACCAGCTTCCTCCTGGTCCTTCTCTGTAAATCTCATATGCTTCACGAGGATTTACTGTTCTTGAAATATATCTAAACTTTGATATTTCACCTTCAAATCCACCTTTATCCTTTCCACTTGGTTTAGGACATACCTTAATTGGTGCCTCTTTTTGTCCTGTTGTATAAGGAGGGTTGGGAAGAATTGTTGTTTTTACTAATTTTCCATCAATATATGTATCTACTGCTCTATTATTGGTTGATACCATAATATGAACCCATCTCTGTATTGGGATATTTTCTACACCTATTGAATGACAGTTTGTACCTCCACTACCACATAAACCGTTTCCTGATGCCATTGAAACATTTAAGGTATTGGTCGAAGCTGCTAAAGATACTTCAGTATAGTGGTCCGTCTCTCCTGCTTTTTGTCTTGTAAATATAACTTTCTTATCTCCATATCGATATTGCCAATCTTTAATGTAAATCCATAAAGAGTATGTGAAATCTACTGAATTTTTATTACCTGGGATTTTACTCGATGGAATTAATTTCTCATTTTTTGCATTCCCTCCACTATATAATGTATTTGATGTTGAATCTAAAAACACGTGTGTATATACTAAATATAATACAACTACTACTATTGCTACCAATAATATTTTTTTGAAATTTATCATAATATAATATACTATTAGAAATTATCTAAAATATAAATTACCTAAACAATCGGGGGATTTTTATTTTTTAACATTCTATAATTCAAATCTATTCTCTCTTTTGATATTGAATTTGGAAAATATACTACATTACATATACCTCCTTTTACATTCCCACCAACTGTCATTTCTTTAGAATTTATTTTATCTAAAACTCCTCCTATTGTTGATACTAATTTTGAATCTACAAATATATCTAAAACTCCACCATCATAATTTAATACTATATTTGTCCATTTTTGTAAAGGAAAATTTTTATAAATATATTCTTTTTTATTACCTATCTTGCCATCCCCATAATCAAAATTATTCATTGTTATTTTTAATTTATTATTATACGCATTATATGATATTGCTGAATTTTCATTAAATTTCAAAATATTTTTAAACTTATTTAAAGGTGATTGATTTCCTCTTAAAAATACCCAACAATTTATTGCAAAATTATGATTATAATGATAATATTCTTCTTCTGATTTTACTTTACCATAAATTTTTGTTTCCTTTTCTAAATATATTGGTTTTCTTAACAATATTGAAGCGCTTACTTCTTTATTTCCCTTCTTATATTTCTCCATTTCCTTTATTTTTTCACTAATATCGTCTAAGCTTTCTGTTAAATTTTTTATTTTGAGAACTTCTTCTTGGATTACTTTTATAATATCTGTTTGTTCTGTTATTTCTAAATTAGTTAAATAAATTTTTAAATCTTCCAAATTCGCTGCCTCATAATATTCATTTTCTACTTTTAATATTTCTTTTATATCATTTTCTTTAATTTTACCATTAGATATCTTAAATATTTTTTTTTTACTATTTTTTATATTTCTATTTATGAAATATTTCTCTGTTCTAATATTTTCTAACTCTTTTTTTAATAAAAGTTTATGGTCTTTTACATCTTTTATGTCCGTATATATAAATTTATAAATCAACGGAAATAATACATATGACAATACTATTACCAATTCTATTACAAATATCAAATATACCATTTTTGGTGTATGTCTTAATTGATTATAAATAAATTTCACTGTATCATGAAATAAACATGGGATTATAAATAATATGTAAAATAAATTTCCTAAAACTTTATTCTTTTTTAAGGTATCATTCACTACTTTATTTTTCTTAAGTAAATAATATCCAAGCGACATTAATCCTACTGAAAACATTATCATCAACATTTGGGTTCCTGCTACTGTGAATAAAACATTAGTTGAAAATAAATAAAGAATTATAGCTGATATACCTAAAATTAGACCTGCTCCTATTATATGTTTCAAATAACTTGCTGATTCATTAAATAACCATGCTGTTTTTGCCCTTGTTGTTCCCGTATAAGGAAATCGCCTTTCTTTTGATTTTGATGATTGATATTTGTCTATTCCTAATACCGATACTATACCTAATACTGCTAAGCCTACAAAAGCAACAAATACCCATTTCATCCAATCTTCTCCTTCATGGGTAAATCCAAAATATAAACCAAACCCTCCTGCTACCATTAATAATAATACCGCAATTTTTTGAAAATCACCCCATACTCCCGCTTTATTTAAATTATTGATTTCTCTCCAACTTTTGTAGTTCGTACCTTTTAATTTATTTATTAATGTTACTGCTAATCCGTCAATAGGAATAAAATATAATACAAATACTAAAAAATATAATAATTTTCCTATTAACTTTTGTATATACTCTCGTATAAATATTGATGTGTTGCTGCTTCCAACTAATTTTTTAAATCCTAATCCTACAATTACTACTAATGTTATTATTGAAAATACTATTACTATTGTACTAATTACACCCATTGGCTCATTTTTTTCTTCATCTGCCATTTATATTTTGATTATATTAAATAATTACAAATTATTTGATGCTGTTTTAATAGCATGACAATTATTGCATAAAGCGGCTAAATTCTCTACATTATTTGTTCCACCAAATTGTAAATCTATTTTATGATCCACTTGAAATGTATGATTTAATTGCTCACCACAACCATTACATTTCCAACCTTGTTTTGCTGCTACATATTTCTTTTTTGTTTCACTCACACTTCTCTTTGCTGTACCTCCTGAATTTAACATTCTTTTTGTTTGTGGGTTCATTTGTATATTAATATTTGAATTACCCATTTGACTTACTCTACTTTGAGCATTTGTAAAATCAAATAATGGTGTTAACATATCACTTGTATTTGAATCAACCGGCATATATTTTATTAAGTCTGTCGCATGTCTCACTAAATTTTTACTTTCTCCAGGATTTTTATTGATAAATAAATACATACTAAGACCTACAAATCCAAATGTCGCCATCTTATAATATTTTTTTCCCCTTGATAAATATTCTGTAAATTTACCATCATAATATGTATTTGCCATTAAAAATGCTGTTATTAAAAATATCCAAAATTTTATTTTCATATATATTATTCAAATATATATAAAATTATTATTTATGCCTTTTTGTAAATCATACCTAAACGGTGGTGCTTTTTACCTTTGTAAGTTCTACCTTTATATTTAAATGAAGGTGCCCCTGTCTTTTTAGCAGCTAACATAAGTTTGAAAAATGGATTAAGTTTTCTCTTGCGAGTCTTCTTCTTTCCCTTCTTCTTCTTCTTGCCACCTTTCATTGATTTACGCTTACGTTTTCCTCCCTTCTGTTCATCGCCCCCTCTATGTCCCATTCCTTCTTCAACATCACCTTCTGCCTGAGGTACTGGTTCTGTAACTTCTCCAGCATGCTGAGCTACACCCGCACCACCACGCTGACGGCGGCGGCGGCGGCTGCTTTTAGATTTACGACTCTTTCTTCTTGTGCGTCTTGCCATTATACATTAACATTATATATTATTTTTTATAAAAATAGACTATACCTAAAGTTATTAATAACGCGCTCGCGAATTGAATATATCTTTTTTTTGTTTTTATAATTTCTCTATTTCTTATTTCTTTTGGCTTATATTCATCATAATATTTCTCTAAACTATCATAAAAATCTTCTACAGGTTTATCTAATTGTTCATTTATTTTATTAAATATAAAATGAACCCATTTCATAAATGACATTCTTGAACTTAAATATGGTGTCACCGGATATTTATCTAATAACTCTAAAAAATTTTTTCCAATTGGTTCTAAAGGAAAAAATACTGGTAAATTTTGAATAAAATCATAATATTTCTTTCGAGACACTTCATTAGGTCTCGCTGGATATGTTATCGCTATTGTTTGTAAAGTAAATTTTAAATGAGGTAGCCACACATTATAATTTAAACCCATTAATTGTAAATGATATAAAAAGATAGCGAATTAAACATATAATATAATGAATAAAACGTATAATCATTTTTGTAATAATTGTGGAAAAACTGGTCATTCATATAATCAATGCTCTAAACCTATTACAAGTTTAGGAGTTATTACATTCAATAAAAATATTCATTCTCTTAAATATCTACTTATTTGTAGAAAAGACAGTTTAGGATATGTCGAATTTATTAGAGGAAAATATCCTTTATATAACAAAGACTATATACAAAATATTATTAATGAAATGACAATTAAAGAAAAAAATAATTTATTAACTAAAGATTTTAAACAATTATGGCAAGAATTATGGGGAGATTATTATGGTGTTCAATACAGAACTGAAGAAAAATCTTCATTAGATAAATTTAATCAAATTAAAGAAGGCATACATTTATTTGATGATACTTTCTTTAATCTTCAATCTCTTATTCAAAGTAGCACTACTAATTGGATTGAACCTGAATGGGGATTTCCAAAGGGTAGAAGAAATTTTCAAGAAAATGATTTACAATGTGCCATTAGAGAATTCACTGAGGAAACTGGATTCCCTAAAAATAAAATATCTGTTATTAAAAATTTAATACCACTTGATGAAATTTTTACCGGTTCCAATTTTAAATCTTATAAACACAGATATTTTTTAGCATATTCCAAATATAAAGAACAAAATAAATTTCAAAAAAGTGAAGTTAGTAAATTAAAATGGATGACTTTAGATGATGCCGTTAAAGCTATAAGACCATATAATTTAGAACGAATTGATTTATTAAAAAATATTGATAAAGTTCTACACAAATATAGTTTAATCTCATCATAATATATTAATATGGAGTATTATGAATTTAATGGAGGAGCTAAACAAATTATTAATATTGATGGTGTAAATACTGATAAATGGGATAAAAATCAAGTTATAATTGCAGGTGAAAAAATAAAAATGAAAGATGGAGCAAGAGCTATGGTATATCATACAACTGGTAAAACAGGCGACGGTTCTTATACAGGTGAAAACCTAAGAATTATAATAAAAGACGAAGAAAAATGGAACAAAGAAGATGTTAAAATATTCAACTATTTATATAAAAAATATAAGGGTCTTGTTAGAAGCAAAAAAATTAGAACAATCCCCAGAGAAAAAATATTAAGAGAAATGGAGGAAACACCTTCACAAAAAAAGGATGAATCTGCGCCTGAAGCAAAATTAGATAAAGTTGTAAAACCTAAAAAAATTAAAAAAAAAATTAAAAAAAAACCTGAACCAGAACCTGAACCAGAACATGAACCTGAACCAGAAC
>Ga0222718_10000244_pt1 | contig 58613 bp, 45 predicted proteins | sample C33_27DmetaG_FD_165045 | JGI IMG/M metagenome (GOLD analysis project Ga0222718, IMG submission 165045) | Estuarine water microbial communities from San Francisco Bay, California, United States - C33_27D | ecosystem: Environmental > Aquatic > Marine > Unclassified | place: USA: California... | reverse complement strand
GACACAAATGACGAAGAGATTTCCAGTCTTCATGCTCAACGCACAGGCGATGAAGCTGTAAAGACACAGGAAGTTTCCAGTCTCGCATTCAAAGATCTTGATCTTGACAGCGACGTTTCCAGCTTGAAAGACGAAATTGCTGATGCAGTTAGCGATGCTAACGTTAACATCGACAACGACATCTCTAGCTTACAAGCTCAGCGTAAATCTGACGAGGACACAAATGACGAAGAGATTTCCAGTCTTCATGCTCAACGTACAGGCGATGAAGCTGTAAAGACACAGGAAGTTTCCAGTCTTGCATTCAAAGATCTTGATCTTGACAGCGACATCTCCAGCTTGAAAGCTGCAGTTTCTGATGTTGATAGCAATCTTGATGAGGATATCTCTAGTTTACAAGCTCAGCGTAAATCTGACGAGGACACAAATGACGAAGAGATTTCCAGTCTTCATGCTCAACGCACAGGCGATGAAGCTGTAAAGACACAGGAAGTTTCCAGTCTCGCATTCAAAGATCTTGATCTTGATAGCAACGTTTCCAGCTTGGCTGCATTGGCCGCTAAGAATGATGTAGTTGTTGCAGAAAAACAAATCTGGTCAACTGGTGATGCTGTATCAAGCGTAACTATTGATCTCGGAAGAGAATTCTCAACAACTCCAAAAGTTGTTGGTGTACTCATGACCTCTGTAGACACTGATCCTATCATTGGATTTATGCTCAAGTCGGTTAATGGAGGAAGTGGTAGTAATCATACTGCTACATTCGTATTCTCTGACGATATTGCTAGCACCAGCTACAAGATGCAAGTTTTGGCTTCCATCTAATACGAGCAAGATTTCTTATCTTGGGCGACCCCGTTTTGGGGTCGCCTTTTTTGTGTATAAATATATATGAAAGATTGGCAAAAAATGTTTGAAAAACAAAATGATGAAATAGAAAAGTTCGACGAAACAAAACAGAATACCGCCGAAAATCAAAAGCTGCTAAAAAAAAGATTCAACAAATTAAAACATAAAGCATTATATATTGATGCTGAATATGAAGAGGTGTGCGATGTATTTTCTTATGCAAAAAGCGAATTTATAAGTAACATGTTTAGTTATTGCGCGGATCGAAAATTGCGTCCACCATTGAGTGATGATAATAAGAAAGCGGATGCATCAAAAGATGATGCCGAAACAAGTGAAGAGATGAAAGATCTTTACAGAGAAATTGTTAAGGCCACTCATCCGGATAAAACTCAAAACCTTGATGAAAACGAAATCGAAGAACGTACACAACTCTATCAAGAGGCTGTTTCCGGAAAACAAAAAGGAGATTATTGGGGTATTTTCAAGGCCGCACTAGAACTCGGAGTGCCCATAAAAAAATTATCATTTAGTTATATTGAGGAGCTTGAGTGTGCTATATCTGATATCGAAAAAAAAACAAACACAATCAAAAACGATTTAATGTACAAATGGTATTACGCCGACGAGAATATACAAGCAAGTATATTTGAACAACTAACAAAAAATCAAGAAAAATACGAATAACTTGTTAATATAATACATGATACAATTTTATAATGTAAAGAAAAAACAAAAGGTTGAAGTAGACACAAGCAAGGTAACAAAGCATGCATATGAAAAAACCGCGAAAAGCGGGAAGCTTACAGTTCGTTATGCATTAAAAGCCGTGGACGAAGATGGTACGAAATTGACCAAATTCTGTAGTAAGGCAGATTACGACTCTATTTAAATTATTCTGATATTATAAAAGTCGCGGGATTGCTTGTTGAACTGTTTGCCGCGCGATTGAGTTTATCTAAATTGTATACATGATCACCGTCGCTGTCGGTGACTCCATTGCTATCACATACAGTAAATTTATTGTTCACATCAAAAGTATTATCTAATTGTATACCGTCGGCATAACTTTGATATGTATAAATTGTTCCGCCATTTGGCGCGGTACCACCTTCTGAAACATTTTCAAAACTGATATTATTTGCATTTGTAACAGTTGTTCCTGCTGGTGCAAGTCCAGCGCCGATACTATTTGGAGATGCAATAACCGTCCTTGATGTAAATCCTTCAAGTGTGTAAGTTGGATTGCTTTGTATCGAGCTTGTTGCAATTCCTGCGAGATTGGTTGCGCTAACAACCCAATTGAATGTACCTTTTGTGTCTGCGTCTGTAACTGTTAAGCTATATGCGTTGCTTAATTTTCCTGTACCGCTTGCTGTTTGTGAAAGTGAAGATGGACTGGTTTGATTCGGATCAACGCTTAACGTTGGGACGCTTAACATCAATTGACTTGTTGACAGATTAAAATTATCACTTGTGCTAGTTGTGCTTGTTTTTATTTTTGATGCAAGATTGTTTATGCTTATTGTTAATGGAGTATTTGCAATGTTTACTATTTTATATGATTCGCGTACTGCACCATTTGATGTTTTGGTGGCGGTTATTTTTAGATTATTTGCGCCGCCATCTCCTTCAATATTGTATCCACCACTAGAATATAAAACATTTTTGTTTGTTTCATAAGTACTTGAGTTGGAAACTGTTAATTGATTATTGGGGGAAGTATAAGAAATTATATCTTGATTTACAACTATGTTTTCTACTGTTGCAGATTCGGTTGATTTGATTGCGCCTTGAGAATTTGGATAAAGCGCTGCGCCAAAACTTATACTTGGTACAGTAGAATTGTGCACTTCTGCAATATCTGTGGTTGTCGCGGGATCACTTTCTGTTCCGAAATTGTTTCTCGCTTTGAATGTTGCACTTTGAAGGCCATCACACATTGCAGATCCAAGAGTTCCACAAACATCCAATGGAACCAGAAATTCAAAATTACCATTTGGAAGTGTTGATTTACTGTAGCTTGATGAATATGATTGTCCGTCACTGATTCCTTGATCAACTACTTGAATGGATATATCATTGATTGATACGCCGTTACCATCCACTTCCACTTTTGAGTTGACAATATCACCAGCTTTTACTTGACTTGTTCCAATGATATGTGGTGCGGTGGCGCTGCTCGCAAGACTATCCATTTGCGTGCTCACAATAACTGGGCCATTTGCAACTTTAACATTTACGCGATCTGTGTCTGTCGCACCATTGCCTGTTCGTACCGCATATATTTCTATATTATCAACATTACTATATATACCATCAATATAATTTACTGTTTTTGTGTTTTCAAAATCTCCACTATTATTGATTGATACATAATTGCTTAAACTAGTATAAGATATATAATCTATTCCATTTATCCAATTTGATATGTTGTTTGTGAATGTTGTACTTTCTGTTTCTCTTAAACCATCTGTTCGGCCATTGTATGTGGTTGGATTGTTGGCTATAATGTTTGGGTATCTTTGATCGAGATTGCGCGATCCACTGGAATGAGCGAAATCAATTGCTTCTTTTAATTCTCCAGTACTTCCGAAATCGTCAATTGCTTGAACTGCCACAGACTGTGCGCCATCACGATTTGATACGGTGACAGGTATTGTTGCTCGATATGTTCCGCCGAGATCTTCTAAGCTATAATTTGCGAAATCTATTTCTTGGGCAAGTCCATGATCGTGAACTTTTATACTTTGAATATCACTTCTGTTGAAGTCTACATATACATTGATTGAGTCTCCTTGCTTGAGGTGAGTTGTACCAAGTAGCTCTCCAGGTTTTGGAGTTGCATTTTCAAGCGAATCAATTAGTATATTTATTGGTGCGGGTCCAGAACCTAATTCAGTGAGGGGAATTACTATTTCTCTACCATTCGCCTCTCCTGTGATACCAGTTAATCCCTCTACATTCAAGTTGTCGATAAATCCTTCGAATCTACGAGTGTCTGTACCAAGTTCAGTTATATTATTGAATGGAATATCTTGGCCGTTTATTTTTGCTGTACCAATGTATTCATCGTTTGGCCCATCCCACTGTAAGGTGAAGCGCATGTCTTCTGCAACTGCAACAGTAACTCCAGATAGTTGAGTGTTTGCTGTTGGGGTTTGATAATAATCTTTGTTTGTTACTCCTAGGTTATCTGTCGCATCAGAGAAGAAGAGGAACGGAGAGGCTTCTTCGAGTGTTTGCTGTATACTTTCTACTGAAGTTGCAACATCTACTCCATTGATTGTTAATCCATTCGTAAAATCACCACTAGAGAAAACAACATCATCTGTAGTGCGAACATTTTGATCCATCGAGATCGAAAGTCCGCTAATATATAAATTATCAAATACACCAGTAGCCCAAGCTTTCGTTGGTCTTCCAACTCCACCCTCACCGCTGTTTCTTGGTACTAAATTTCTTGTGGCCATCTTATTAATTACACAGAATATACCTAAAATGATATCTCATCAGTAAATGCTTCTGGGCCGCTATTATATCTCCAGTGATTACTTCTCAATTCAAGATCATTTTCATTTCTCAGTATCCACATTGGATCAGATACATGAGCTGCGTTTGATGGTACGACATCTCCATTTTCATCAAGCTCAAAAGCTTCTTCTAATGTATATCTTAGGTCGGTAAATGTATTTTGTATTAAATTTAATATATCAGGATTACCTGTAAAATAATCCAGGAAATCAACCCCGCTAATTGTTAGTGTTGTTGGTACATGTACATTATTTCCGTCAAGGGTGAGTTGCGGTTGTAGCGGATTGTCCCCAATGACATATTTACCCGGCCCTACTTTTTGAATAGGCTCTCTTAATTTATTGAATTCCATTATTTATAGATAACATCTGAAACTCCAGTTTCTTTATATGTTATAGTATATTTCATTGTGAACCCAGATACTGTGTGAGGTCTTTTTACAAATACTTTTCTTGCTTCATCACTATCTATTCTTACGGATGTATCTCCGTTTAAATACATGATGTTATTGTTTTCTGGATCGTCTGTTTTTTCAGGGTCAAAAGTTGGGTCTATTGTATGAAATTGTATTGGATATGGTGATTCATTAAATAATAAAACACTCTCCGCTAATCCAAGGTCATACAGGTCAGTAAAGTCTTTTAATTCATACGAATTGACGGCGCTAGCTTTTTCATTATCAAAACGCAACGCGTACATTGTGTCTGTGTGAAATACCCCGTCTTGCTGTACGCATCTACCTGTGTCTGTATATTCTGCATGAATAAAATAATCTGGGTGACCTGTTTCAGGAGCGCTTGGATTTGTCCGAGCGTTCGCAAAGTGAGTGTTATAGATATCATCCATTATAAAGCGATCTACTCCATAACAGTCGCCCGAATATGTTCCAAATCTATCTTCTTCTGGTATATTTTCTAAAAGAATAAAGTCTTCTTCTATTTTTTGGTTAACGGTTTTTGTTATTAATTTCCAAGGTTGTATATCAACCCTGTCTATATTAACAATTGTTCCTGTTTGTGCGGCAATACCAGATGATATGCTTGAAAGTAATCCAGATACTTCTACACCTCCGAAGCCGCCACTAATTGCTCCACTTAGCCCAGATATTAAATCACCAAGATTTCCTATATCTATTGAACCACCGCCAATTGATCCGCCTCCACCAGCAGACGGTTCCCATCTACCATCACCTGTATTCCAGTTGTAAGCAAATACAGGTTGAGGTGATAAGTGATCTAATTTCGTTATATCCGTGTATAACGGATTATTACTAAAGTTTCCTGGGTTAGACATCTCAGGAAATGTTACACTTTTTTTTAGCTCTTGTCTAGGCGATGCTTGATGCCATTTCTTTTCTCACTATATTCCTTGAAGTATTTTTGCCTCATTGGGTCGTAACCAAGTTTATCTGTGCGTCTCTGGCTCATTTCATTGCTTCTATCCATCAGTTCACCAACTGTACCTTTTGAGTTTCCGGTTTTTTCAACGAAAGCTTGATTGCTGAATGGATCAATACTGCTATCTATGGCAGCTTCAGGACTATAAAATACCCTATTCCACTTTACTCCCTCTTTATCAACATAGATGTGCTCATCTTTCATTGATTGAAGTAAGTCAATAGTTTCTCCTGTTTCAGGATGTTCGTATGTATAAAGCGGCATTATTCTAGAATTTTATTTAATGTATTTTCATAAGTAAAGGTTTGTTTTAATTTTTCACCTTCACTATTATTTATTTTACATTTTGTTTCTGCTTTTTCCATAGCTGATATAAACTCATCTGTGTCAAATGTATGTATATTGCCTTGATTGAAGTCGCCGCCTTGATGAAAGAATATGTTATCATAAACAGGTTCTGTTCCGTTTGGTTCAACCAAGATACTATTTTTACTTGTCGCCCAATCTGTGTGGCTACTTGCGTTCAATACCACGCTCCACTTGCCTAAACATGTGGCGTTAAAAGACGGTAAGTTCCATCCTTCGGCTCCACTCATTCCCCCGAGATCAATATCTATTGAGTTTAGAAAATCATTTACTTGTGAATTTTGTGGTAGAAACGGAAGGAAATTTATGTTTCCATATCTTTTTCCTTTTGTGATATTCGAGATCGCACTTTCCATTTGTTCTTTTTTGAAGAATGGATTGGTAATGCAGCATGTCAATTGATAATCATAATTGTTTCCATACTTTTTAATCCAGGATTGTATGATTTTTTCTGTATGTTTTCTTTTTTCAAACTTACCCATCAAACCAAAATGTATTTTATTTGGCATGTATGTTTTGTTTGTTTTATGAAATGATTCATCAAATCCCAGTGGTGCACTATGAGCTTTTTCGAATTTGCTTGCGGCATAACTACTGCTGAATACAACTTTATCTTGAAAAGCTGCAAGCTTTTGCTCTGATTGCGTTGGTTCATCTAGCTCGTAAAAGGTATAAAGTATTTGTCGCGAAGACACTCGATGCTCTGACCCATTGAGATGCCACATTTGTAGGGTGGGCGTATCAACATCTAGTTTTGAGTATCTCTGTTTACCAGATTCTTCAAGCCACTTCTTGAAGTCATCTTTCTCCTCTCCGAATGAACTAACATCAATCTTTCCAATTGGAAACAAAGCAACATCCATATTTTTTTTAAACATTGCCTTTAGTAGATTGTAGGATACATTGCCAAATGACAATGAGTTTAGTGGTCCTTTGTATATCAGTTTATTCATATCAGAATGGAATATCTGCAAATTCGTCGTCAGCTTCTTCGGCTTGAGGTTCTTTGGTACTTGATTGTCCTGAACTGGTAGAATCTTCAGATTTGTCGAGGAATGTTACTTTTTCTGCAACACAATATGTTCTAGTGCGATTTTCTCCATCTTTCGTCTTCCAACTACTTGAAGCAAGTCTTCCCTCGACCAATACTTTTCTTCCTTTACTTAAGAAGCGGTTGCAGTTTTCTGCGACACTGTTCCATGTTTCTACGTCTATATAAAAAACACTGTTGTTTACTTTGTTGTTTATTGCGATTGCAAAATCGCATACTTTATTATCTCCTTTGATTTCGCGGAACTTTGGGTCGCGCGTTAAGTTTCCTAATGCTATATATTTGTTCATAATTCTTCTAATAATTCGTGTTGTATGTGTTCTATTGCAGAGTTGTGGATGTTGATACAACCCTGTATGCTTAAGTTCATTGTTTCACCTATTTTTTTCCACGGCATAACTTTGTTTTTTGTACCAATAATGTATCTCATTTCAAATATCTTTTCTACTCTTGTGTCAGGATGTTCTTTGATTACGCCCAATACTTTATTGAATAAATCTTGTTTAATACTCTCGGAGATTGTATCTTCATTAAGGTCGGTATTGTCTGCCATATTTTCTATAAATTCACTCTGAAATGCTGGGCGACGTTTGTTTCTATTGTATAGATTTAAACACATCCATTTAGTTTCATTGCCGAGGTAAGTGCTGAATTTCGCACCTCGATCTGGGTCATATTTCTTGGCAGCGTTATATATTTTATATTCCTTATCTTGTATTAATTCGTTGTAGTCAATGAAGGGATTGTTCGGACTTGCGTAATTATTGACCATCTCGAGATAGATGCCGCTATGCCTATTAACTAATTCCTCGAGACTATCTTCAACATCAATTTGTTTTTGAATATTTTTGATGAGCTGTGAGTCTTCTAGGTTTTCATTCATAATATAGATGATAACACTTGATTTACTTTATTCGATATTTCTTCCATGTTTTCAAGATCAAAATCACTCCATTCAATATGGTTTCTTGATTTATCCTTGAGTATGGGATCGTTATCTAACTCCTCTTGGTTTGGTGCTACATTACCCGCTCTAGTGATATGTATAGCCTCCCCGCCCATCTCATGGATCCAATCAATCTCGTTTTCGAACCGAACATCTGTCACAAACACATAAACTTCGTTACCCAGATCCCTGAGTACATCATCTTTGATTTTGTCAACCCAACAATTCTTATTTAATTTTCTTCGAACGTGAGTTCCGTATGTAACTAGAAATGGTCTTATTATTTGCTTTTGGGATGTATCTTCCGTGAAGGCAGATATACCAACATACTTTGAGAGTAGTTCATCTGCTTCCTGTTTTAATGAATCCGCAAATGCATACCTTTTGTATTTCTTACCTGCGGAATCTAAGAATGGTTTTGATAGGTTGAACAAGCTATCTTTACCGCATCGAGCCAACCCGCATATTCCTATGAGTTTCATAATTATGCGCCAAATACCATCTTAACATTAGATGATAGGTCGTGTAGTCCAGCGTTAGCTAGCATTCTTGATACGCTATGGTACGATATCAGGTCGTCAAATTCATCCTCCATTGCGTCAGCCTTGAGTTCATGGGAAATCATGACCGATGATAGTTTTAGGTTTTTGCCGCGCCGATCAAGCATCTCTCTGAGAGCTTCGGTACATGCCTCGGTTTCATCTTCAGCTTGGATTATCACTGACCAGTCAGAGCAACGAATCATATAATATCTTCCATCACTTAAATCTATAATTTTCATACAGCAAGTATATCAACATTTCATCAATTTGTCAATTCTTATATTTATATATATTAATTAAGATATATCTATGAATATGTATTGTATTAACATTGTACAATTAATTGAATGTCCAGGATTCAATTTTTTGAATTTTGTTTGACAAAACATGGTTTTTGAATTAGTATTGTTTGCATGAGAAAATTCACACAAATACCAAGTGCCATTCAGGAAGATGTTATTGATGGAAAATTAATAGGTAACGATCTCGTAGTTTACAACTATCTTGTAACTAAAGCCAGTCATGGTAAGAATATATTTTTCACAAACGAGAGAATCGGTAAGGATCTTGGTGGCATGTCTTATGGGAAGATATCTGCTAGTTTATCTCGACTAAAAAAAGCTCAACACATATCAAGATTCAAGACTTGTAATAGAACAGCAACAAAGCTTGAGACTGTAGTTCTCGATGGAGGCAAACTGATAGTTCGCGGCAAATCATGAAGGTAGCTCTGTGCTTTAGCGGCAAACTTGGAGCGTGGAAGCTCACAAGAGATAGTATATTTGAGAATGTAATTTTACCACTCAAGCCAGATATTTTTCTCTCAACATGGGAGAATGAAGATTATAGAAGTTTCTGCAAACACTATAAACCAATTAGATTCTCAGCCCTTGATTATGCAAACCATGAACATAAAATGAAAAGTTCTACAATTGATATCTGGTCAGGTTTAAAGCCAATGACATTCGGAATGAAGAAGGTCTTCGGGGTATTTGAGGATTACGTTAAGTTGCACAAAAAGAATTATGATCTTGTGATCAGGCTTCGCCCTGATCTTAATGTACTCGACCAAATCAAGCCTCACGAAATCAAAGAAGCTATCAATCGCAAACATATCAAATTACCATTTTACGAAGGTCACAAAATATATGATCACGATGAAGAATTAAAGAAAGAATTTTCATTCAGTTTTGTTTATGAAAAGGCTATCCTACCAAATCAAATCAATGATCAAATAGCAATTGGCGCACCCAAGCAAATGAAAAAATATATGAACTGTTTCGACTCAATCGAAGATCCAGTTAACTTCATGTGGAGCCAAGGTTACCCAGATTACATGTGTCGAATCCCAGAGTGCATATTAACAATGTATCTAAAAATGAACAACATAAAATATTCAGCATTGACAGGTTCAACAAAATTTGGTAATCTAAAAACAAAACTAATAAAATGATAAAATTAATAATATTTGATCTTGATGGCGTACTCGTTGAGTCGCGCGAATTACATTTCATCGCATTGAATCGAGCACTATCTGACGTTGGCGAGCAATATGTCATAAGTAAAGAAGAGCATCTTTGTAAGTATGACGCATTAACCACAACACAAAAACTAGCGAAATTAACTCGCGAAAAAGGATTGCCTGAGTCTAGCCACAATCAAGTATGGAAATTAAAACAACAAAAAACCCTTGAAGAAATTGACAATTTTACAATTGACACTCGAATACAAGAAATTTTAAAAAAACTTAAAACTCAAAATTATACAATTGCATGCGCGACCAACTCGATACGCAGTACAGCAAAATTACAACTCATAAGAAAAGGATTTTTTGAACATATAGACTTTCTTTATTCAAACGAAGATGTACAAAGTCCAAAACCAAATGCAGAAATTTACATGAGGTGCATGTTGAGATGCGCAGTTAATCCAGATGAAACAGTTATCATTGAAGATTCACATATTGGTAGAAAGGGAGCTTTGCGCTCAGGAGCTCATCTCTGCGCGGTAACTGATAGCAACGATTTGACATTTGATAAAGTTCACAATACTATCACCAATGCAGAACGAACATCACACATACAGCCCAAGTGGCAAGGAGGAAATATGAACGTATTAATTCCAATGGCAGGTGCAGGTTCTCGATTCGAGCAGGCGGGATACACTTTCCCAAAACCTCTTATTGATGTAAACGGCAAACCAATGATTCAAAGAGTTGTTGAGAACCTAAACATGGATGCACGGCACATTTTTATTGTACAAAAAGAACATTACGAAAAGTATGCGCTCCAACACACACTCAATTTAATTGCGCCAAATTGTGAGATTGTACAAGTCGAAGGAATAACTGAAGGCGCAGCATGCACAACACTTCTTGCGAAAGAATTTATAAACAATGACGAACCACTTGTTCTAGCAAACTCAGATCAGTATGTAAATTGGAACAGTAATGAATACATGTATTCTTGCGTGGCTGATGATATTGATGGTTCGATATTAACATTTGAATCTACTCACCCAAAATGGAGTTATGCTAAATTAAATGAAGATGGATTTGTTACAGAAGTTGCCGAGAAAAAACCAATCAGTAAGCATGCTACAGTTGGAATTTACTTTTGGAAGAGGGGTAAAGATTATGTTGAATGCGCAGAATCTATGATTGAAAAAGATATTCGAGTAAACAATGAATTTTATGTTTGCCCTGTTTACAATGAAGCACTTCTTCGCGGCGCTCGAGTTAAAACTTTTCATATTGATAAAATGTGGGGCCTTGGCACTCCAGAAGATTTGGATTTATTTTTGAAGTATGAAATTAATAGCTCATAGAGGAAACATCGAGGGCCCAAATCCTCAGCGAGAAAATGACCCTGAATATATTCTTGAAGCAATTGATCGCGGATATGATGTAGAAGTTGACGTATGGGGACACAAGCAGATTTGGCTTGGTCACGATAGCGCACAATACGCCTGCCCGTTAAGCTTCCTCATACAAAACAAAAGTAAATTATGGATTCATTGTAAAAACGATCTCGCATTATTTACTTTAATACATTTTGATTCACTCAATATTTTCTTTCATCAAGAAGATGATCGAACATTAACATCAAAAGGATACATATGGACATATCCAAATAAAAGCGTTTGTCAAAAAAGTGTTTTAGTATTAGAAGATACAAGAAATTATGTTGGTAAAAATTGTTTTGGATTGTGTGGTGATTATTTACTGTGAATCACGAGCCGTATGTTAGCCGCTTTGATCGTTGGTGGCTTGACTTTAATAAATGCTTATTAAAAAAAATAGAAGCTTATGAGGATACAGTTTCTATCATCATACAGGGCCCACTCAATCAACGAAGCATCAACACTATACCTGATTACCTAAAGTACGGAGAGGTGATAGTTAGCTGTTGGGATAACGACGACCTATCATTATTAGACAACCACAAACAAAACATAAAAATCGTAGTAAATCATTACCACGACGCCACAAGTAAAGCTTATCGAACTCACCTCAAAAACCCAATCATATTCCAAAACCATACCACACACAATGCACTAAAACAAGCAATTGGATACTTTGCAATCAAAACACGATCTGATGAAAGTTATCCTATACTTGATCCATTACTAGATATACTTAAAAAAAATCGAGACTCAAAAGAATGGTATAAAATTGTAACATCCAATATTTATTTCAGATATGATAGTCAATTTAAATTTCATCCATCAGATCACTTGATTGCGGGAAACAAAAATAGAATGCGCGAAATTTTTGAAGAAAGCTATCTTAGATGCGTCACAGGTAGAATTAATGGGTTAGGACCAGAGCAGTTGATTGGTCACAGCGCAATTTCTACTTATTTTGACCCTGTTTTAAAATGTCGCGATAAACCTGATCCAAATAGATCAAAAGAACAAATGAAAAAACACTTTGACATTATTCGAATACGCAACCTACCTCGCCGCATATGGACATCTAGTTACAGAAAATACGATTCACTACGATCAGAAGAAGATTGGTGTCATCATATAAACGATATATAAAACACAGGAATCCCTGTATACAAGCGGGTTCTGGGTGTTTTTATAGTTCTCATAACCCGCTTTTTTTTGTATATAATAGTATGGCAAAAATATTGCGTACAGAACAATTATCGGTTGATGGGGACAATATCCGCTTGACCGCAGACCAGGGAAACTTGATCATTAATAGTGTGAGTGGGGATGATCTAACACAGATTACATCCACCACTAAAATCGGACAGGACATTTCTAGTTTATCTGTAAGAGACACAGGTTTTGACACAGATGTTTCTAGTCTGGCTGCAAAAAATTCTGAAGCCGAAGAGTTGGCAGTTACCGCATCCAAGTATGGAGCATATGGATTAAAAACTTCAAATTTAAGCACTGGAACAGGTAGCAGTGTTCAAACAATAACCTTGAGCGGTAGAGCTTTTATCAGCGAGCCAGTTGTCACTGCTAGCCTATTAGGAGGAGCAAATGATCCAATTATAGCAGTTATGGTATCTGATGTTTCAGAAACAGCAACAAGTGGCGTATACCAAGCAACATTTCAGTTTTCTGATGAGCTTCCAGCAACAGGAGAAACGGATCAAGCAACAAGTTACAAACTTAATATTGTTGCATGCGTTAGTGGAACCGATGCCGACCTGGATACTATTATTGATGATATGGATAGTGATCGTGATGGAGATGGGGTAGACAACTCTCAAGACTATTACCCAGACGACCCAACAGCATCCTCCCAATACAACACACCTCAACCCGAACCTGAAAACGTAGAAATACACATACAACCATGAGCACAATAATTGATTTAACAACAAACCACTCTTTTGTAGAAAACAATGGAGTTACAATAGAAGACAACGCCGGAAAGTTTTCTGGATCAAAAGCACTATATTTTGACGGAAATAGCTATATAAACTTCCCAGCTTTAGCCGCATCAATAAGTAATTTTCCTGCATGCATTGAAGCTTGGGTAAAGCCTGAGATAAACAATCAATCAAGCTCAGACAGAAGTGGAAACTTTAATAGCTATGGAATAATCACAAAGGGTAGACCTAAAATAAATTCGGGGAATAATTTCGGACTGTTTTTACATAGATATAGTTTGGATCATGTCTTAATGTTTAAGTCATATTCGTCCACATTTGAGAATATGACTTCAAGTAGATTTACCACCTCAACTTATACTCCCCAATGGTATCATATTGCATTAACTATATCAGAAAGTAGCTCAATACGCACGCTTAAAATGTACATAAATGGTAGCCTCGTTGAGTCAGATTCTGAACCAATCACCTCCACAAACTTTACATCAAGCGATCAATATCTAACACTTGGTGCGTACAAAAGCTATTACAATAACACTTATGCCTCTTCTAATAAATTCAAGGGTTACATGAGTGATGTTAGGCTTACATGTGGAGAAATAATTTATACAGAAAATTTTGACCCCCCGACCCAGCCTCACCCCAAAAATTATTAACAACAAAAACCCCCAGTAATGGGGGTTTTTTTATTATAAATAATATAGTTGAAAAAAATAACATAGTACATATAATCATTAAACAAATTATTAAACTATGTCACTAGCAATATATAAACCAAACAGTAAAAACACAGGTTGCGCATTTAACTTTTCTATCGGGGTAGATAAAAAGAAAGAACCTGTAGTATACGTCAACGCAATTCAGCAATTCGGTTGGGACGAAAAGAGGAGGACAGGAAACTTCTCAGGTAATGCTAGCGACCCTGAAAAGAAAATTAATTTAAAATTTACTGAATTCGAAATAGGTGGAATGATTAGCGCGTTTCAAAAACGTCATGAATTTTCATCTTACCACGCTTACGAAGAAAACAAAACCACAATCAAGTGCGCTCCCTGGGACAAGAAATCAAAAGTTCGCAATGGAGACAAAGAAGAATGGATAACACTTCCTGCTTTTGGAATAAATTTCACCAGAAACGGAAATCAAGCATTTAGAATTCCACTTGAACCTGGAGAGGTAGAAAATTTGTGTGAGTTTCTAAGGTTTTATTTAAACACTCTTTATACCCACAGAAGAAAAGAAGACTTAAAAAAAGTCAAAGACTACAAGTCAAACAAAAAAGAAGAAAGTCAAAGCTCTCAGTCAAGCGAAGACGTTCCTTTTTAATGAAAAAAAAGAAGGTTTTAATACACAGCAATCACTGTAAAGCGTTTACTGGATTTGGTAAACACACCAAAAACATACTCATCCATTTACAGAAAACCGGAAAGTATGATTTGGTTGAATTTGCAAACGGTATCCGTTGGGGTGATCCAAGTTTAAAAAACCTTCCGTGGTCAGCTGAAGGGTCATTACCCGCTGACTCAGTCACGCTAAAAAAACTACAACAAGATCCGCAACTTGCTAGAAGTGCAGGTTATGGCGGAGAAATGATTGACAAGATTATTGAGCGCGAAAAACCAGACGTTTATATTGGCATAGAAGACATCTGGGCATTCAATGGTTATACTGAAAAAACTTGGTGGAACAAGATAAATTCTGCAGTTTGGACAACTCTAGACAGTTTACCCATTTTACCAGATGCAGTTAAAGCTGCACCAAAAATCAAAAACTATTTTACATGGGCAAGTTTCGCGCAAAAATCTTTAAACAAAATTGGGCAAGAACATGTGCAAACTCTTCGCGGTGCACTTGATACATCTCACTTTCACAGACTTGAAGATGAAAAACGATTTGAACTTCGTCAGCGACACAACATTAGCGCAGATGATTTTATTGTTGGCTTTGTTTTTCGCAATCAACTTCGCAAAAGCGTACCTAATCTATTAGAAGGATTCAAAACATTTTGCCAGCAAAATCCAAAATGCAATGCGAAATTATTGTTGCACACACATTGGGGTGAAGGATGGGACATACCCCGACTACTACAAGAAAAAGAAATTGATCCATCAAAAATTCTAACAACTTATTATTGCAAAGAATGCAAAGAATATGAAATCAAAAGCTTTGTTGGTGAAAATCAAGATTGTAGATTTTGCGGCGGCAGTAAAACGCAAGTAACAACAAGTACAAAAGCTGGAGTAGACGAAGGTCAGCTCAATGAAATTTATAATTTAATGGATGTTTATTGTCATCCATTCACAAGTGGCGGTCAAGAAATTCCTATTCAAGAAGCAAAGCTCGCAGAACTAGTTACACTTGTTACCAATTATAGTTGCGGCGAAGATTGTTGTGTTCCCGAAGCTGCAAGTTTTCCACTTAGCTGGACAGAATATCGAGAACCAGGCACTCAATTTATCAAAGCAAGTACAGATCCTAAAAGTATTGCTTATCAACTTCGCAAAGTATTTGAAATGAAACCAGAGAAGCGCGCCAAGATGGGCAAGGATGCGCGACAATTCGTTATTGAAAACTATAGCGTAGAAGCAGTAGGAAAACAATTAGAATCAATTCTAGACGCCATGCCGGAGGTGGATTGGGATTATGACTTTAAGATAGAAGAGCGCGATCCAAATTATGAGCCTCCCGAAATTCAAGATGACGCAGAATGGTTGAGTGATTTGTACAAAAACATACTCAAAGTAGAAACATATCCAACAGATGAGGGTCACAAACATTGGATGAAAAGATTGAATGACGACCTAAAACGCAAAGATGTATTGAAATACTTTAGAAGTGTTGCTGAAAAAGAAAATCGCGAAAACAAAAAAGTGGATCTAACTGATTTGCTGGACGAAGACGACGAAGGAAAAAGATTGCTGGTTGTAATGCCCGAAAGAATTGGAGATGTTTATCTTGCAACCTCGCTATTACCAAACATAAAAAAACAATATCCAAACTTAAACATTTATTTTGCCACTCGGCCACAATACTTTGAGGTACTTGATGGCAACCAGTACGTTCACAAATGCATACCCTATCATGATTCACTAGCAAATCTTCCACTCATGGAAGGTCAAGGCGAGCATCAAGGATATTTTGAGATTGCATTCATTCCATTTCTCGGAACACAGAGAATCGTAAATTTTCCACACAACGGTAAAGACAAAATACAATTCGAATTATGCACCTAGTTGAACAATATGCACTTTCTTGTGGCGTAAAAATTGATCGCCCATCAATTGAAACATCTTATTTTCCGATTGTACCCGAAAAGTATATCACATTACATGCAAGCAATCGCATACAATCAAAAACATACGACTATTATAATGACGTAATGGATTTACTACATCCATATCTTGAAGCAGAAAACATCAAGGTCGTACAAATCGGCAGTAAGGACGAGCAAAAGATCGGAAGATGCACACATCATCAAGGTCAAACCACCGTTCGTCAAGCAGCATACATCATCAAAAACTCGACGCTTCACCTTGGCACCGATTCATTTAGTACTCATGTAGCCAGTGGCTTTGATAAAAAGATAGTCAATTTATATTCCACACTATACAAAGAATGTTGTGGACCGTATTGGGGCGACAGAGCAAGTCAAATTCTACTCGAACCAGATCGAACAAAAAGAAAAGCATCCTTTTCTGACAATGAATATCCAAAAACAATAAATGAAATCATGCCCGAGCAAATCGCAGAATCTGTCTTAAAATTGTTGAACATAAAAAACAATCTAAACAACATAGAAACATTTCATATTGGCAGCGCATATCATGCAGGCTCACTTGCTGTTGTTCCTGATTGTGTGCTTGGTAAAAAGTTTGCCGCGGGTCAACCTGCAAACATACTTGGCCACGAACATTTCGACGAACAGAATATCGCGCAATGGGCATACACCCGCAAGGTCAACCTGTTTCTCGATCAACCCATGCAAATCAACTACCTACAAGCCATCAAACACAATGTACACCAAATCAATTATTTTGTACAACCAGATGATGACGATACATTTTTCAAAGCATGCAAAAAACTAGGCATCAAATTAAAATTAATATGCAAAGACAATGATATAATAAATGATGTACGATTAAAATTTTTCGATTGGGATGTACATTTTCTTGAACAAAAAACAAAAAATGATATTGACAATCATGATAAAATATGCAATAATACTCGTTATAAAAGCGCACAAGTCATCGTATCTAATAACAAAATCTATGCCAGCAAAGCGGCATGGAGAAATGGTATCGAAGGAGAACACAATACCGTTATTGACTGCGATGAGTTTTGGGAAGACGCAATCAATCTAAAACTTTATAACGACAACAATCATGGCACGTAAATCACAAACTACATCAGACAATTCGGTAACATATGAATCAGAGATTCAAACAAAAGAAACAAAAGTAAAATATCCAAAAAATTACGCCGACGGCCCAGGCAAGTTTCAGCGAAACGCATTTGGATTGCTTGGTGATGTAGATTATGAGTTTGCAGACGATGGTTCGGTAAACTGGAGAAGTATGATCAAGGATGAGCATTTATTTCCAAATCGCTCATGGTTTGATTTGCGCAAAAAAGATTTACCACGCAGTATAGATGGACTAAAGGATCATCAACTACTCATCAAACTTAGCGGAATCAAAGAGCTTGCAAAGCTTCGCGGTTTTACAGATGTATCTTACGAGGTTGTAAAATGTCAACCCGATCATGTTGCAGTAATTTGTCACATGAGCTTTTTACCCAATTACGAAACTGGGGGTAAGGCCGTACAATTTCAAGACATGGCAAATGCTACTCTTGATAACACAAGTAGCTTTGCTACAAAGTTTCTAGAAACGATCGCATGTAATCGCGCATTCGTTCGTTGCGTTCGCAACTTTTTAAACGTTCACATTGTAGGCGACGATGAGATTGACAAGTCAAACAATCCAGGCGGAGGATCAAACAATTCATCGTTAAATATTTCTCCATCACTTACTCCATATTCAATGGTACAAAATCTAGCCAAAGAAAAATTAAACTGTTCTAATTTTGAAGAATTTAAAGTGGTACTTAGGGATTGGTGGAAAGATGGAAAATATCAAAACGAAAGAGCTAAAGATTGGAGCGACTTTAGTGATATATCTCCGACTGATGCGCGCATATTAATGCGAGAGATTAATGGTTAATTTTTAATTTCAGCTTGTCGATTTCGGCGCGCATTTCATTGATAATTTTTTGTTGATCTTGTATTGCGCCGACTAATAGAGGAACCATTTTGTCGTACTTCATAGCTAAATAACCATCTGGCCTTTCGGTTACAATTTCTGGAGCTATAGCTTGCACTTGTTGAGCTATCAACCCTATATCATTTCCAACATAAGTGTTTTGCTTGTCACTCCAATTGAATTCAATTGGGTCAAGTGTGGATATTTTTTGTAGTGATCCAGATATGGGTGTTTGATCATTCTTTAATCTTGAATCAGATGTAACAAATGCAACAACATCTCCAGTGGCAGAGATGTTGCCAGACACAAGCATGTCGCCAGACACAAGCATGTCTCCATTGATTGTTGCGCCACCACGTTTTACTGTGACTTGTCCCCACACATTCATTCCTCGATAACATCCAAGATTGAATGAATTATCTTCTATATCAGTTGTACCCTCTATTCCAATGTAATCTCCAATAATATGACAATTATATCTTCCACTAATATAGTTGTTTGACCCTTGAATTATACTACATCTTCTGCTATCTACTATTTGATTATCATTACCGGCACCAATTAAATTATTATCATTATAATAATCATCATACCTATTGTCATTATTAGCCAATGGGCCAGCAGTTAAACTATTCCTATCAATAATAGGGGTATTTATTACATCATCATTATCTGTTGATACATTTTCGTTTGGATTATTTGAATCGAATATTGGCATTTTTTTAAAATTAAGTTAAATCAGTCCAGGTGTTTGAGGAGTAATAATAACCTCTTAATTGATTACTTGAAGTTCTATCAAAAAACACCCAATTGCTATCGCTATGATAATAAGCATACAAGCCCTCTGTATTAGGATTATATATATCAAATTTAATCATATTTTGTTCATCTGGTCTTGAAAGCCAATACCAACCATCTTTGTTATTATGGAATTCAGAATAAAACCATATTCCATTTATAGGCTCATCTATATATGCAAAGGTATTACTTCTTGGAATAAAAGACCATCCAAAATTTACAGAGTAAATCCATCCCCCATTAGCAAGACCCCTAAACGCACCTGCCCCTTCAGAGTAGAAAGGTCCAATCCATGATTCTGTGGCCCAACCTCCCGCAGTTAGACTCAAAGAAGAGTTTCCTGTTCCAAGAATATATTTTGAATATAAATCATTATCGAAATCTAAAATAGGCTCATAACTTCCGGTTGGACCAGATAAAGTATTATTTCCTCCATTTAATATTATCTGGCCTGCGCCTCCACTAATCGTATTATAAATTCCACACCCTATAAAATTTGCACCTTGATGATTTCCAGGTTCCAATAAAGGCATTTGATTATGCCATCCGCCCCCGATAAAAGAAAAATTATCTTTACATAACCCACTGTAACCTCCAGCTATAGTAGAAAACCTTCCTTGTGCTTCGTTCCATGCGCCACCAACTATACTAGATCCAATATTCTGAAATTCTTCTGTAGAGTTTTCAATAAATTTATTATTGTACCCACCTCCAATAAAACTTGTCAATTCATCGGTTTGCCCTAATTCAAAAACTCCAGTGTAGATAATATTTTCATCGATTATCGTATTATTAATAAACGATCCTGCAATCTCAAGCTTTCCTCTTTTACTATCAAATCTAATATATCCTGTTTGCCCAATTATTCCTGTACCACCAACATCAAACACAACACCGTCATCTGTTCGCGCAAGAAGAAATCCTGGTGTATCGTAGTCTTCAAAATAATTTGTATTATCTATTATTTCATATGGTTCAGTATTTACATCTAATAACCCACCAACAAAACCATCCGAAACAATAATTCCACTATGCGGAACTTCTGTTGAGCTTCCGCCGACACCCATTGTTAGTTTTTCTTTTATTATTGCTTCTTTTGTTAGCAGTAAATCAGTAGCCACACTTTCGAAAGTTGCACCAAATTCCTGCCAATAAGTTGAATTAAAAATATCTTGACCTGACCAAGGAGCTTGTATATTATTTGGACCAGAATTTTTTTTAGCTATGTAATATTTATCTTCGCCATTTGGTAGTGGGTATCCATTATAACCAGTAAATTGAACAATATCTCCTCGACCATCGGTTGTTTGAGTGCTTGCTTTATATATGTAATCTGTTTGATCGTCCCAAATTCCGCGAAAAGTTGGAGATAATCCTGGATTACCACTTTCACCAACCTTACCATCAATTATTCTCGTAATCGTTGCAGATCTTTGTATAGTTGAAATGCCTGTGCAACTTGCAGTTAAAACAACAGAATCAGCGACTTGACCATAATTTTGTATGATATTATCAAAACCAGTAACATCAAAACTTCCAGTTGCAATATGAGATCCATTTACATCAGTAAACAAATCCCCATTATATACAAACCCAGATATATCATAACTCCCATTAGCACCAGTATCATCGAATCCAAAAACATCATATCTTTGGTTTCCTCCGACAGCCTCCATTTTAAATCTAACATTACCCGGCTGCGCAGTACTATTTCTGAAAGTAGCCCTAATACTCAAAGGATTTGCTGTATCATCTGCAGCTTCAAATCCAGCATCTGTTTCCTGATATGCAAAGAAATTGGGCTCAACATCAACATCAACAAAATCAAAATCTAATTTATTTTTCTGCCTCAATTTACCATACAAAATTAAATCATCATCTTCAAAAGTTAATGCTGCGTCTCCTTGTTGAAACGCAAAAGTACCATCACCACTCAAAACAAATCCACTAACAGGATAATCTTTTATACCACTAAAATCCTTACTTGCAATAGATCCATAGTTACTACTCTGATCAGCTCCGCTATGAAACACCTCTATTCTGTGACCCTTGATTTGACCTGCAGTTATTTTGTCCGCACTTAAATCATTTATTTTGGCATTTATTATTGAGGCTTCTGCAATATTTGCGGTACCAATCAACGCATTCGCAAACGCATGATGAACAACAGTTGGCACGCCATCACTATTTCTTGCAATAATAAAATCTCCATCATCAAAATCTGCAACTTTATCTGTTTGATTATTTGATCCAGCAGGATGTCTATTAGACCCACTATAATTTACTCCACTAAAGTATATGTTTGTTAAATCTGTACCTTCAAATTCAATCAGGCTATCAATTGATTGATTTGTAAACAATTCCACTCCATTAACAGTTTTAACATAGTAATTTTGACTTAAATTTGAATTACCGTTTTCATCTTTTTTATCCCACCATATGTAACCCACATCAGATCCAAAGCCTCCACCTTCAACGATATATCCAGTACCCTCACTAAACAAAACATGCTCGTCCCACTCCAAACCCCCGTTACCATCTTGACTGAATGGATTATTAGGAACAGATGCAATGGCATCATTAAAGGTGTCGGTCATATTTATTTCAAAGCCTGCAATATCTGTTGCAGAAGCTCTACCAAGATTCAAACCTAAACCTTTTACATTTACTTCGTTTGCGGCGCTAGAAAATGGACTTTTATTTCCCGCAAAATCAACAGCTCGTACCCAAAAATATTTTGTGTCATTTGTTTTTCCACCATGAACAACTTCAACAGATGGAGTATTCGCGGCAACATTAAATATATTTTCTGCGCCATATATATATCTTGCCGGATCCAAAGATTCTTCGGGAGTAGTATCCCCTTCGGAAACACTATAAGCAACACCTTTTATTTTTCTGTATCCAGTATTTTCGACTTCAAGCCAAGGGCTTGTTGCATTTTTGTTTTGTCCGCTCTTTATGTATGGATCATCACTTTGCCACACTTCATAATGATCAATATCGTTTTCAAAATCGGTGGATGTATTATTATCAAAAAAGTTAGATCCTGGCGCATTCCAATTCAAAAAGAAATTCTCAAAAGAAGTGGATCCTGTTAGGTTTTGTATTGCTCCAGGAACAGCATCTGTTGTGGATGTCGGATTTGATCTTAATACCCTGCCAGGCATTACATTTGGATTTGGATTATTGTATCTCTTTGGATAAACAATTACCCTGCGCATTGATCCATCTGGCACATTATATAAAACACCACTACCAAAATCATCAAAAGGTAATATTTTATAATAGTAACCCGTTATTTGATCAACGCCATCAATTTTATCGATCGGAGGCTCGTCAATTATTTGATTTATATTATCTCCAAATGCGGCACCTTCAACTCCAAGAGTAATTGATACAAGTGTTGAATCAGGATTATTTACACCAGAAACTTTATCATAAGGCAATCCATTTGATCCAGTGATCTCGAAATCTGGTTCACTAGATCTATACAAATATACTTTTGTCGTTTTTTCTTGAAATCCTAATGCATAATTAAAATTAAATTTTACTTTTGTTGCTTCGCCTGTGCTATCAACATTAAATCCTTCGGTCAATATATATGGCGCTGGGTTATCGGCATCTAAATTTGCTTTGTTTACTATTTTTCCATATTTATCTACAATACCAAGCTCTATACCAACACTTCTTTTTCCGCTTTGGGGAATACCAACGTGACCAAAAACAATATCATCATATTGATCATTCAATTCCCAGAATGGCAACCAATTTGTTTCTTCGTAACTAGACAGAATAGTATCACCTTCATTTGTGCGTGCAACAATCGGTCCACCAGCAGGATTATTTTGAGTGCATTGATAAATAAAATTATTACTGTAAACCAAGTCCCCAGCCTGATAACCTGTTCCAAAATCTTGACCGTTTAAATTATTAGCCCAATACTCAGATGTGCCGGATGGGGCTTGGCCCTGGCTTAACTGAGTTCCGCTCCATATATCGTTTTCATAAACAACAAAACTTCCTGAGGAATATTTACTTCCAGAGTTCCAATCGGAAATAGAAAACTCATAAGCTGGCGCAAAAACATCAAAGAACTGTGCGTTTGCGGCAAGGTTTTCTGGATTAAGTTTTTCCCAATTTAATGTACTAGAAAATGGATAACTAGTATTACTGCTTGTTAGCGATTTAAAATATGAACATTTAATATCTCCGAATATATCTGATCTTCTCCAGTAGTCTTTATTTTCAATAAGAGCAATTTCTTCGGTTGAGATATCAATTAAACATTCGTATATAGAACCACTATGAAAAACAAAATCTCCAGGACTGTAAGCCTCTTGCTCTTCAAAAATTGCAATATTCTTTTCTGGAGACAATACAATATCTCCGAGATTATACGACTCACCTTCATTATACAATCCGCTTGTAGTGTCAGCATCTGCACCAAAATTATCTGTTGTTACATATACATTATTTTTGTATACAAATTTATCTGATGTTTCGGCAAAATATGTTTCTGATTCCTGCCACAAAGGATATGATGGAGAGTGCGAATTATTGCTTGTATTTGAAGTATATATTTTATTATTTGATAACACATTATCACCAACATTATATACGACCTGATTGTCGTAATCTTGATAATCCGAGGGAAATCCTCCTGTTGCGTATATTGCATTATTAGATTCGCGCGTATATTTATATTGATCGAATACTTTTGTTGATGGAAGATTCGTATTGACAACAAGATCCCCATCTTCATCAAAATCTAAACCTTTAGAATTATATCCGTCTGTAATACCAGTTATTTTTTGTCGACTATGAACATCATACAACGAACCACTTATACCCAACAATGAAGGAGTATCATTATTTCCAAACAAAAATTTATACTGACTAATATCAACAAGATTACCGTCTTGATCAGTAACATCCCAATTAAAAACAAGATCATCTTTAACTTCGCGAAATCGAAGATTATCTAGTTTTATATTTACAATCAGTGGATCTAGCTCGTCATTTTCATCTCCCCTTCGTATAAGTCCTCGGTTGGTAAAATTGTATACTTGTCCCTCTCCAAATCCATCGCTTGGCTGGAATGTATAGTAATATTCATATCCCCATAACTGCGGAACATTAAAAGTATTTTCAACATCAACAGTATCAGACAAACTTACATCTTCGATTAAGTTTTTATTATCATCATCTGCAGAAGAAAAATAATTAAAATCAACCACATTACCAATCAATTCCCAACTTTCAGAATAATCTGGTGTTTCGTTAAATTCTCTAGTATGACCAGATATACAATTATATACTCTATTATCGTATACTACTTTTTCTCCATCATTATAATATGCGCCTTTATATTTGTTATAAGGCTTTGCTTGTTTTAATGATTGAAAATGTTTTGCACTTAAATCTAGATCTTGATCAAAGGGTAAAATTGTACCCTCGGGCACCGCTAAAACATTTATATCGACAGAACTAAAATCAAGATCTTGATAACTCCATGAAAAACTTGCCTCTGAACCGTGCAAAGAATGAGTTAAATTATTTATTACAGGCTCAGGATTGTTTGCTCGAATTATCCCAGTCGCCTCTCGCCCAAATCTATCAACCGAAATAATCTCAAGTTCGACATTCCTAGAAAGCCCAAGATCATTAAATACACTGTTATCAAAATTAAGATAAAAATCTCGGTAATTTTGTAATATATCAAATACATTTTCTTTATCTGTTTCGAATGTATTAGAAAGCGCATCAAGAGAAGTGCTCGAGAAACCTGCATCAGAAAGATTGATAGTTTGACCATTATTCTTTATGTTTACTTTAAAACCAGAAAAGAATGTGTCATTCAGCAACTGATTAGAAACCGCCGCACCCTCAAGAGGGTGTCCATCAGGAGGGACAAGATTCCAACTAAACTTTATACTTCTTTCTGCAAATTCTGACTCAATCTCAAGCTTGTCTCCTGGATATTGAGGGGTGTAAGTTATGCTAGATTCTAGATTTTCATATTTATTATCTGTTATTTTTATTTCTGAAAATGTAAATGTATTCTCTAATTCTTTCGGCAACACCTCTACAGACCCAATCAAAGATGGAGATCTCACACCTATATCTGTTACCGCAAATACCCGTATATCAAAAACTCCATAGTTTCCTTTAAGTGGAATAACTTTTACAAATTCTTCTCCTTCGTTTAACACAAGGCTCGAACCAAGCCCAAGTTTTTCTTGGAACGAATAATTATCAGAAGTTCCAAGAACTTCGTAGTTTGCATCAAGATCATTTACTTGAAATTCGACTGTAATCGAAGTAGACATTTATTCGGTTGAGCTTGCGAGTATAAGATTTGTTGGAGCCTCTGGAATATCCATTCCTTCTTGTGGAGGAATTGGTATAACTGGTTTTCGAATTACACCCTTTCTGTCAATAGCATCAAATTTATCAAATGAATATTCTGTGGCAGTAATTTCATATTTTCCGTCTGTAATTTCTTTGTTATTTAAAACTTTAAAATATTTTGCTTCAATAAACTTCTTCAAATCACTATCAAATTCTTTCACCAAATAAAGATATGCATTATCAAAATTAACATCAGATACAAGCGCCGCCGCATTCGCAGAACCAGCAAGCTCTATAGTTGTTTCATTTATAAATATAAAGTTCCATGTTTTATTAATACTCGCAGAGCTAGCTCCAGATACAAACATATTATAATTTTTAGACAAGTCAAATTCAAGCTGATTTTCTATATTTAATCTGAGTGCGTATTGTTGTTGCAGAGATTCCCCAGGAGTTATTTGGGAACCTCCTGTTATTTTTATTGCGTCGTATTTTTCTTGATTCGCCGATTGATTAAATACTGACGGAACATATAACTCAAAATCTTCATTGTAATCAGATATGCTCAAAAGATACCCGAAAGGTTCTTGATCTCTTACTTCTTTTACCTCGCACAATCTTCCTAGTTTTTTATTTGAACTTCCAAGATTAAAAGTTCCTATAGTTGTGTCTATATTTTCTTGAGATTCATAATAAACAAAAACACTTGAAATATTTCCAGAATAAACATCATATTTAATATTAACAAAACCAGTAGCCCCATCTTTATTTTGCTTTAAAGACGGAACATACCATGTAGTATTCTTTAAAACTTCTGTTGTCCCAACCCAACCAAAAGAACCAACATAAAACCAAAAATATTCATTTGCATTCTGAGTTTCTCTAGAAATAATATCCTTGATATATACCCAACCAAGATTTTTCGCATACATCCAATTTGCATCAACAATTTTAACTTGACCAAAAACGCTAGACGTCAACCAATCATCTGTAAATATTTCAGAGACTCCTATTTTAGCAAGATCACCAGAAGTCACAGAGTTTTTATTATCTTCTATTACTCCTATATCTCCCCTGATTGAGTAAATTGCCCCAATCATTACTTGATTTATTTTTTCTTGAGTTTTTTGTGGATCAAGCGGAACCACAAAATGTTCGCCACCAATATTAAACAGTTTATCTCTACCAATATCAAACATATTTAATGGAATAATATTTGTATACCCAGTCGCTTGAGTAAATCCTCTAGGATGAGATTTATTAATTATTAATTTAATATCACTTTCTATCTCTGTCACAATAAAATCAAAACCTTCAACAATCAGATGATCCCCAACATTCAACTCAGAAGTGAAAGAAGTTCCCGCTCCATTTACAATATTTGCAACTAAATTAGAATCCTCTGACCTAGCATGCAAAGTTAATGTGCCACTTAGGTACAAAGGAGGATATAACGACACCCTAAATGAGTGTTTTGCCGCGCATATAACATAATACTCCTCAAAAGGAGATAGTCCTGAAGGAAGAATTCCATCACTAAAAAATCTAATTTTATCTCCATCATTAAATCCGTGATAAAATATTTTAAAAACTGCCTCATCGACAGAAAGCTCAAATTGCATTTTAGCCACCATATCAATAACCCTAGATTTACTTTCGTCTGTATCTGGTATTAATCGCGCTTGAAATTTCAAAAGCTGTTGAGACTGTAAATTTTCTACCTCATAATCTTGGTCAGCGACAGACGATTCATTTTGTGCTCTTGATTCTATTTTTTCGAGTGTTGTATTATCTGCGCCAGCAGAAACAGTCACTTCGGCATCACCTAATATAGGTTCTTTTATGATACTTTTATCTACTAAAAAATATGTTTCGCCACCCTCCTCGATATCATCAATCACGTCTAAAATCCTCCCCGATCTTAAATCTCCTGATCGCATTTCGTCGTATATTTCTATGATTGCTCCAGGAAAAGTATAAGCGCCTTCTTGTCCGGCTGTAAATTTAACAACTTCTTGCTCATATTGCGCGCTCATCAATATCCATTTTGCAAGCCTTCTTGCCTCCGATTCACTTGACACAGAAAGAGCGCTCATCTCGGTTTCGACAATACCTATTTTTTGTATTGCGGAAGCATCTTCTTCATAGACGTACTCTTGCTGAAATTCATTTTCTTTATTATTAAACATAACCTTTGCAACTGAAAAACGCTGATCCTTTTGAGAGCCAGAATACGCAAACCCTTCACTTGATACATTTGTATTATTAAATAATTGTATGGGTAAGTTTTTTGAGTCTTGCTGTATGCTAATTTTACCAGAACTATATGACAATCTCGCGCGAAACATATTTGCAAACATATTCAGCAAATTTATTGACTCTACTGAATCTTTTAGATATAAATTTGCAGTAAATCTAGGTTCAACGATAGGATGGTCAATCTCTGCCGCACAAGCTCCATACATAATATATTCCCTGTTTCCATCAACATCAAGCTCAAAACTTGCTTCATGCTTCGAAAAGTCTTCTCCAGCTAAAGTTACTGAAAATTCATCTGGGTCAGAACTAATAATTTGCCTTCTTTCGATCAAACAGTTTTGCTTAAGTACAGATTTGTTTTTTATTTGCGTTCGATAATTTGATGCAGCAGATCCATAATTATGTTTATTAATAAAGAATGCGACAGACTTACCCTTAAAACTATTGCCATCTCCAAATGATTTCACAAATTGTTCTCGGGTAGATAATCCTACATTATAGCCTTCAACAATATACCTAACAGCAACCATACCACTTCCGCCTCTTCCTGATTTAGAAAAATTTTTTTTCCAACCAGAAGCTTGATAAACGCTTGTCTGTATTCCATCTATTGAGGATCCACCTGAACCAACATTAATATTTATAGTTTCTCCAGCTGTAACATTAAACCTAACAAGAGCTGAAGCGGCCGAACCGCCTCCAGTTAAATCTGCAGTGGCCCTAAAAGTAGCCAATCTATTATATTGAAACCATTCAGTGGCGGCTCCAGATCCGGCGCCAAAACTTGGAGTATTTGAAGATGTATTTTTAACTGCAAAACCTGACATGCTAGGAGCTTGACTTGAACCATATGCTCCAGTAATTAAAAAATCTCTAGTTCCAGCTCTGTCTGCACCATTTCCTGATCGAGCTGATTGAGTAACGCCATTGATTTTCGCGATTATTTTCTTTTCTCCGGATATCGTACTTGTGGGAATAGAAACTGCAGAAGTTCCTCCTCCATAACCACCTGAACAAGACACGCTCCAATTAGATGAAGAAACGCTGGACGCATTTCCGCTTGATCCATTAATAACAGAAGAAGCCACTAAGATGGCTCCATAAACAACCTTTATTGTATTTCCAGACTTCACTTCCATCGCTTGCCCACTGCCACCCCCACCAATTGTTAAGACTTCTATTTCTGTCACCCCCTCAGGTATGGTTAAAGAATAATTTCCCGCACTAGTATATTCATAGTACGTATCAAAACCAGCTTGATCAACTGCTTCTTGAGCTACAAGATTTCCGTATTGATCCTTGGAATATGTTGATTTATCAAGAGTTATTTTAAATTGAGCAACACTATTATTTTTCCCAAGTTGACCTTCTGTATATGAAACATTACCAAAACTCTTATATTCAAATGTTTTCAACAATCCAGAATCGGTTTGTATTGGATAATTTGTTTCTACCATTTCATCGCAATATTTTGCGATTTTATAAATTTGCCATTTGTCGATATCATATTCACCAACACCATACTTTCCGCAACCATATATTGGATTAGAAACCATATCATAAAATATCCAAGCAGGATTATCGGTCCATTCTTTATGTTTTTCGTCAATAGAGTATATCGATTGGCCCTGAGCCTGCCCTTTAAACAATCCATTCCATGGGCCATTGTATCGCCTGGTTTTTGGATTATAATTTTCTGGAACAAGTACTTTTTTTAATTTTAAATGCCACATGAATGTTGGTTGGCTTGCAAAATTCAAACTGTCTATAACGATTCTTGATGTGACACAATTTGGATATGCAAATTTTCCAAAAATTCTTTCTTCTATACTTGACACAGAAATACTTCTACTTCTTCCTTGTCCACCAATGCTATTCCAGTCTGTTTTTTCGTGTTGATGAACTTTTTTTGCTCCGTACCATTTTCTACTTGTTGTACTCCATGTAGTATATATATTAGATGCTGCACTGGTATCAGTTTCTTTACTAAGTTTGACTATTTGTATTGTTGGTGTATTTTTAGTAAAGTTTCCCCTGAATACTACAGAAAATTCAAATTGATATGAAGATGTAGCAATTCCCCGTAAATATATTCTTCCGCTCGAATCTTTATATACCCCAAGAGCTTTTCTGTTTGCGTCCACCAGTTCATTACCATTAAATCTCAATAAGTATCGATCAGGATATTCAAGTACATTTCTCCTTACTCCGTCACTATCCAAAATAAAAATAGCAAAATATACACTGTCCGCTTGATTTACTCCATCCTTTCGTCTAGTTGTAAACACACTTCCTCTAAAATTTATAACAACTTGCTTCGTATCGATATTTGATATTTTATGAGAAAAAACAGTTGGTTTTTCTTTATCTTGGCCTGATGGAAAAGCTTCACTAATTCCCAAATGAGCTTTTTTCTTACCGCCATAATGCGGAGATACTCCAAAAAGTTCTTGATTTATTGTGTGAATTATAGCTACATTATCATCAAGAATATCTGACCCACCTCGACTAATATTGATCGAAGGAAGATCTCCCGTTTCATTCAAGTTAAAATTATAAAATTCTCCTTTCAATAACTGGCTTTCGTTTATGTATAATGCTTTTTGTACATCTATATTCGGAACAAGTTTTCCGCTGTCATTATTCCACGCATTTATTTTAGCGCCGTATTCATTAACTGGCCCTTCAATTGGGCCCTCACAAATCAAGTGTGTAAATCTTAGTTGAGTAGAAGATTCTAAATAACTAGAATTTATTTTTGTAGTAGTCATTGATTGCCCAATCAAATTAGGTCCAACAAGCACCCTACCATATCCTAATGGAATTGATCCTCCTTGAGATGCAGTTTCTCGAGACGCTCCAAGAAGAAATGATTTTGTTGACACATTATCTCCTCTGGTATTTACTTTATCGTCTGGAGTTTTCTGTAGTGCCCCAATTGCCAATTGTGCAACTCCACCCCAAAATGCAGCAGTCATTGCTCCAATAACGGCCTTTGAAGCGCCAGTCAAGATAAATTTTCCAATGAAAGCAGCGACAAATCCCCCGTAGACACTTGGCACAACATGTATTTCTCTATTTATTTCATTCTCTGCAATTATATTGTCAATCAAATCTTGTTTTGACTTTAATTTATCTGGATGTTTCGCAAGTAAAAAATGCTCATTTCCCTCTAACGCTTGTTTTACAACATATGCAACAAAGCCTTCATTATTTGCGTCTAAAGCTTTGACTACCTCTTGTGAATTGCGCGCGTCAACCTGCCATTTTTTACCAAATCGCTTGCCGATGCCGCCATGTAAATATACTGTATTCACTTTAAAACCTTAAACCTTGAACTCTATTACACTTTTATTTTCGTATAAGCAAAAGTTATCATCAATGATGCTATAAATTAAAAAAGGTACCGCTAAGTCATCAGAGCAGGATCGATCTAATTTTGATGGCTTAGCACTTCCCAAGCAATGAGAATGTACAATCATATCAACATTATAATCAATATAAATACTTGAATCTATTGCAAAATATTTCTGTTTATCGGAAGCAATATTTTCACACGGCATGAATTCTTTAGAATCTCCCACCTTAACAATAATTCCGCAACTTTCCTCGTTCTTTATTTTTTTGCAGTAATAAATTATTTCGCGCAATATTTCTCGCTCTATATTATAATTCGTATCCATATCCCGCTGCACCAGGAAATGCACCAAATCTTAAAATATTATCAGACTTTGATTTATTAAAACTACTTAAAGCGGTACCCAATTCATTCTCTGAGGTACTATCAAATCTTTTTTTGCAAGATTGAAGTGTTTTTGGGCAATCATCTTTTTGCCAATATTCTTTATCAAAAAACGGATGATGATCGGATGGATTTATATGATCCTGAATGCAAACAAATACTTGCGGTGCACGATGATATGGATTGTCTGAATTTCGCGAGATTATTTTAACAACGTCATTCAATTGATATCCAGTGGTAGAAGTTGAAGACCCTCCGTTCCCATATTTTGACCACTCTAATACATCATCCAGGCCTCCAGGATAAGCAGTAGGATCAACCGCTCCAGGATTGTTTGCATTTTGATTGAACGCGAACCCACTAGTCAAATCCTGTCCTTCTGAAGTTTCAATAGGAAGACCTTTATAGCCACAACCAATTTCACAACGATATGTCCACGTGCAAAGGTTAGAATATAGGTTTCTAGCGGGCAACCAAGAATTTTTGAGTTCCAGAGGAGAAGAAAGCTCGAAACTTATTCCGTTCTTATCTTCAGACATTTTTCTGTTTATGTAATAAACGTCGTCTGGTAAATAAGAATCTCTATCTGATTGCCCAAATGGATTTTTTCCATCTGAATTTAAATTTTTGTTTTGAAAGTTTTCATCATCCAAGAATCGAACATATGTTCTTTTGCGAGTAATTTTGCATCCAACAAAATCATTATTGTTGTATATTATTCGCGAGAATATTCCTTCAGGATTCGCAATAACAAGCTTGGGGCGCGGAAATCTTCCATCATTTTTACTTTCAAATCCGTCAGCCATAATTGGCATGGGTTGGTAAGATTTTCCTTGCCATACAATTGGATTGCTTGAATTTATTGAAGAACAAAATCTATACACAGTATCAGCTCCAACATTTATACCATACATATCTTTTAGTTGTTCAAAATTTTCCTGCATATTACTAAAATCAATTTCAAACAATTCAATCAATGCGTCTGGTTGAAGAGATGATAATTGTTTATTTACATTTGATTCTGATTTTGACATTATCTATAAAGTTCTATTGTTAAGGCTGTCTTGATTGTTTCGTTAGATCCGTCACTATGCGTTACTCCAAAACGCAAACTTCCAGAAAAAGTTTTTGTTCTTGGAGTAACTGTAACTAATCCATCCAATCCACTCATTTGACTCGTAAAATCACCAGCACTCAATGATCCATCGTAATACACATCAATATACCCAGTTTCTCCTGACTGAATCGTGCCTGATGCAGCATTATTTTGAATAAAAAGTTCATTAATAAATTTATCATAACCTGCATTAGTTTCTCCTGTTACAAGATTAAGTATCGTACCAGTATTATTTTGTAAAAAACTACTAGCTTTTCCATTATTTATTAATCTATTTCCATTTGAATCTATTGCGGCAAATGTCATCCCTCCAGAAACTCCGTCAGAATATTGCTTGAACATTTTAATATTTTGATTGTTCAATCCAAATGGCAACGAGGAATCTGGACTCAATTGAAAAATATAATCATATTCTTCACCCTCAATCAATACAGGAACATCGTCAGATGAATTTCTAGCAACTATCACAAAAGGTCCATTTTCTATTTTTACAGAATTAACAGTCAAGGACTTGTCGCCAGTATTTCTAAATGTTATTCTTTTTCTAAATTTATTTTGATAATTTAAATTCTCAGAATCATCCGCAAAAGATATAGAGTTGGTAATCAAGAACTCAGATTCTCTCAAAATAGGCTCGGTCACAATTGCATCATATTTAGAGGCGTCTAAATTAAATGGAAACTCTTCGAATTTGGCCTTTATGCTGTGATTATTTTTGTAATTGTATGTATGCGTCCACTGTTGACAAACAAAATTTCTATCTTTTTCATACGGCGCTGGAGCATTAAATCTGAATGGCACACACCCATAATGATGTTCGAGATAATGTAGTATTGCGCGAGCTTCATCATCTGTTCTGTTATTAAACTCAAGATCCAAAACAAGCAAACTTTCATTAATTCCATCGCGATGTATTTGCGTATAATCTTTTGTCAAGCTTATGTTTTTTAATCTTGGAGCCTGAGATACCTTTAAACCAATTGATGGTCTCCAAAGAAAATCCCTAGTCCAAACACCTGGATTAGTATCTAAAAAATACCCACCATTTCTTTGCCATGTTTCTGTTTTTACAGCAGGAGTAACTTCTTGCACAAAACTATCTGATATACAATAATAATATTTATGATTACCCTCAAATAATACGATATCATTTCTTATATAATTTTCTAGACCTGAATAACTATCAACTCCAGCAACATACAAACTTTCAGATTTATTCAACAACGATGTATCAAAATTATTTAATTTTATGGACACGTCATTACTATTTTCAAAGTTTAAAGAATGATTAAAATTTAAACAATAAAATGTTTTTGATTGCATGTCAGTTGAATCGTATGGATGAAACGTAGATTCTCCGGCCCAACGAAAACCACCAATTCCTTGATTGTATTTTAGATTTGGAGATGCACGATCTTTATCGTATTGACCAAAATGACTTTCCACAAAATGAATAATCGCATTTGTTTCTCTATTTGTGCGATTCTTAAACTGTAAATCAATCTCTATTTTTACAGAGTTTATGCCTACGGGTTGATAAGTATAATATCCATCAGAGTATTCGTTTTTTCTATTCTCACACCTAAAAGTTACAGAAGATCCATAATCTGCATCAAAGAAAAATTGATCGGCAATCCAATCAGAAGATTCAACACTTGGATTTATATTTTCTGATGTTATGGTTATCTCATTAGTTGAGCGAGGCTCGTAAACATCAATAGAATAATTACCAGAAGATCCCCTTAACCACACTCTTGTTCCATAGTTCTTTGTTTCTGTCAGTTCTTGAACTTGAGATTGTTGGTAATTTATATTTATTGTTGGTGCCGCGCGATTAATGTCATCTTGATAAATTCTTCCATCTTTGTATACATACCACTGTTGTTGATCAATAGAATATAAATCAAGCAGGCCGCCCTTAATTAAACTATTTGTCGGTTCAGATGGTTGAGCATAAATAAACCCACTAGGCTCACCCAGCGAGTAAAACTTATTATACCCAACAGTATAATTATATAGTTTATTCTTGTAAGTTATTAAAGGGTCATATTCCAAGTTAAACATTTTCTCTAAATTTTGATCTGCATCAAAATCAATTGAGTTTTCTATCATTTTATCGCGATTAACAGAGACCCACTCCTGTTGATCATTCAATTCTAGAATACAAACACTTGCTTTTTTGTAATCTAAAAATTTAGAAGCGTCCCCCGGATCATCAAAATTTCCAGAATATTGTAATTTATAATTTTTTTTTGCAGCGACTCCCCTTCCAGCTACAGCAGCAATCTTAACATTCCCTGACTCATTTTTGCTAACAATCAAATCATTTATAAAAATATTATAAATATAATTAAAAGTAAAAACCATTTCTTTATACTTCCAAACGCCCTGCTCCTCAACAAAAGAATGTTCAGTTATATCCCCCAAAGAGGAATACGTTTGATCGTATTCATTAAAAATTTTTCTATTATTATTTATTTTAGTATCACCAAATGTAACAACTAATGTTCCATCGTAATTTGTTTTAATGTTATAATCTTTATAGTTTGCTCCCCAGTCAGAATCTTCCTTAAATTTGTTTTCAATTTTTATTTTCTGTATATCCAAAGGTCGTACCTTATCCCCTGGGTGAGAATCTTCATTTTTATAATTCGTCCATCCATGCGCATCGGACTTCTTTATACATATTATATCTCTATCTTTATCAACATAAAATAACCTTTTGCCATTCGGGCTCATATACACAAAACGCCCTTCGGATCTGTACATCTCACTAGACCTGGAGTACTGATCATAATTTACAAAATCCTTATTCATTCCAAGTAAATAGTCTCCATTTTCTCTTTGACCAGAAAAACCAAGGTTCATTCTTTTAGTTAAACCCAAAGAATAACCATATTCGTCCGCATCTTGAGGTTTAGTGCTCCAGGAATTAAAACTTGAAGAATTCAGAGTTAATCCTCTACCCCAAGTTGATTGACTATATTCAAATATAGAAATTCTTTGAGTGTCTCCAGTTAAAATTGCGCTATCAAAAGCATAATACTCGAAAAAGCTTGGTTCAAAAATACACAAAGAGTTTCCATCTGCACTAAAATTAGCGACAATATCTTTTTCTACGACTTTTTCTATTGTATGAGACTCATTCCAAGAATTAGAATTAGAATTATATTTATATATCTTAACATCTGCAGCGTATTTTAAATTATTTATTTCCTCAAAATCTATTAAATTTTCTCTTGTTACAGACTGATTTACGGTCGCCCAAGGCACTCCGCTGATTATTATGGAAAAACTCGAATCTATTTTTTTTGAATTATATTCATAATCAGTTTTGTAACCTATTACCATGCTAGAATTTAATGTATAATATCGATCCTTGTATGTTAACACTGCAATAGTATTACAATTTTCATCGCAAGCAAGATATCTAAATGCAGCACCATTAAAATCGAGTGAAGCGCCACCACTCCAAACGTTACCAGCTTTTGTATATCTAGTAATTGATGAGTCGGTTCGGGCGATCATTGCGGAACCGTCAGAGCTAACATTTATTTCTTTTGTGTTGTCGCTTTGAAACGTTTTGTTTTCGTCTGTTTTTACAAAACCATATTCATCGTCAGCTTCTTCTTCTTCATAATACAATACAGCCTTATCGCCACTAGTCCAATCTTTTTTTGAAAAAAACCAAATAGAATTTTTGGGATCGTCTTGTTTTGATTGTCCGCCTATATAAAACCATATAGATTTATCTGATGGATTCAAGCTTGAGCTGGATGCATATACCCACCCAAGAAAAGGGTTATACATCCAGTTGCCTACGCTATTGAGGGGTATCGATCTATTTTCTGATTCTCCGTAATTTTTATAATGTTGACGACCCCACTGTTCTTTTGATAAAGTCGTTCCGCTTGACTCATAAACTTGTAACAAATCAATATAACTATCTACGTATGCCGAAAAATCTCTGCCAGGCCAATAAAAATTTTTTTCTCCACAAAGAAACCAGTCAGACTCGAACCAATCAGACATACCCTCTGTGCCATTCAAGATCTCAGAAAGAATATAATCTCCAGCTTTTATTGCATTTGGATTGTAATTCTCCTCAATATCGATTATTTTATATTGACCATTATTTGTGAAAGCTGATCCCTCTATTTTTATTTGTTGACCAACCTTATAATTGGTCATGTTATTTTGTGAGTCGAAAAGATAATACGTCCGCAATCCATTATATAGCGGACCCTTTGGATCCAAAGTAAAACGATTTACATCAGACACTATATACTCATCCTGCCAAGATATATCATCTTTTGCATAATAATACAGACCATCTGCTTTGTTATATACAAAATCAAATTTTTTATAATCAACACCAGTTTTATACTCTCCAAGATAATTGGATATGTTTGTTAGGTTTTGCATTATTTGATTATTTGTTTTATTGTTATACTGCTTTTCGCATGGGAACCCTCAGATATCGCAACGTTTTGATTTTGAATTTTTCCTTGGCATCGAAATCTAGATATTCGCTCTCCACCCAATGAATACATAAATATATCAACTGCGGAATCTGGAATCGTTGCAGGATTGCTTGTGAATTGCTGATCGCCATATGGATTCAAATTGTCTATCATATCGTTACATTCTATTGTCGCTTCTGAAGTGATTGATTCTACACTCACACGATCTGGCAATGCACCGCCAGCATATGTATTAATCGCGGTATTTTCATTCTCTCTTATCTTGTTGCTGATTTTTCTCTCCACATTTATATTGTATCTTAGACTCGCCATCTCAAACTCTTCATCGCTTTCTTGATTGCTTATTTTTATTTGACCGAATGATTTCATGGCATGCGCGAAATCCACATCTGATTTTGAAAAATATCTGTCAGTCATACTGTGAATTGATCCATAAATATCGTACGTTGCATTTGCAACAATCAATTGAAATGGACTCATTTGAAAATTAAAACCAGTCAAAAACATATTATCAAAACTATAACGCCCAACTATGTTACCATTTATTGGAGCTTCGGAAATTGTATTTTTTGCATTCGCTGGATTTGCTACATCAATCAATTCAAACAATCTATCAACACTATTCGGAGAAATAACATCAGAAGATATATAAAAAGATATACTTAATTGTCCTCGTAAATTTTGTGTTGGCGCAAATTTTACAAACTCTGTTCGTGCACCACCAATTGATTCATCATAATCGCCGTACACTTTTTCAACAGTTAAGCTTGGGGCGATCGATAGATTTGCAGAGTTAACCATAAGATCCTTATTATTCAAGGTTATCTTACCATCTTCAAATCTTAAAAAAGGTCGCGCCATGATCAAAGTTCGTTATGATAAGATTCATAACTTTTATAGGACAAAGATATATTCATCTCTCCGTCGATTGTACTGTTTATACTTTCGCTTATTAGTCGCACATTTTTACCCACAAAACTATTTATTACATTGGCATGATCATTGGCATCGCAAATCTGTATTGTTATATCACTTTGTGGTGCGGCTTGCAATCGATCTTTTATTTCGCGCACTTCATATTCATTTGCAATCATGGTTATAGTAATATCTGTTTCAATCGGATATTGTGTGTCCATTTGCACAGGTTCCAATTTTGGATCTTTGAGGGTTTCCCCTGTTTGCCAAGTTACAGCACTTCCTTTACTTAATGCATAAACAGGCACAACATTTATTGATCTACTATAACTAAAATCAACAACCGCATCTATACTAAAATCACTCACAATCAATTTGATACTTGACTGATCAGGATATTGTATGACTTGATCTTCATGAGTAATAACGTTTTCAAAAGGTTTAAAAATAAAAGCATCCTTTCCAAGATAAGCTCTTTTCAATGAACCGCGCCTTCTAAAACTTGTTGTTTCCGAAAGCGATTGATAAACATCGTATTGTATAGTCAATGAAGCATCATTCCACCGAGCAGTAACATCCGATCCATTTAAATATACAATTGCAACACTGTAACTATCATCAACTTCAAAAGGATAATATTGATTCAATTGATTTACTGCATAAGTTGATCCGCTTGATACATTCTTTCCAAGATTACCATATACAGTTATATCAGTTTGTATATCTGGAACATTTCCTACGCCGCATGTTACATTGTATTTCGATACCCTACCTTTTGTAAACCCAAAGCCCTTGGCGTCATTGTCGTACATGATAACACCATCAATTTCTGCTTCGTCGTAGATATATTTTCCCAGAGAATCGGTTTCCAACAGTGGATCTCTGCCCACCATTTTTCGATTTATACTAAAATTTCCTTGCAGTGGCGCATTGGGCGCAGCATCGATAAAACCAACACCCGCCACGCGAATTGGTTTTTCATTGATACCATAACTTCCATCAACACTTTGTACTCCCAGCAATCGATGACCATTTACTACTACAGTTTGTTCGTAATTCGAATAACTCATGATCAATCACTCAATAATCCTCCTGGACGTTGCTCTTCAACAATAACAGATAATACTTGTTGTTTTATTTTTTCGGCGATCGCAAGAGAACCTTCTTGATTTTGACTACCTGCAGATACGTCAGTAGATCCCTTATCAGAAGATTTATTTTCTCCCTTCACAGATCCGCCTTCAATATTAACCGAGATATTTATATTGTTTGTGCTTCCTCCTGACCCAGAGGTTTCTGAATTTTCTGCAAGTTTTTCGATTGGTCCACCATCATTAAATTTTCCTGCATTTATTTGATCTAGCATTGGCTTGCCAATTTGACGAGCACTACTTGCGCGAATAACATACTCTCCTTCGCTGAGCATGGCTGGAATTTGGTCGATACCAGATTTTCCTGCAATGTGGCCACCGCTTGCGTATTTGCGAATTGGCCCACCCATGTATCTATTTGTTGGGTCAAGAAACCAAGCTCCAACACTACCCGGGCGAGTCGGAGTTGAGAGATTGCTCTGCCCACCCCTAAACGCCGATAAAGCGTCAGGCATAGTTGCTGCTGGGTATCCAGAGGCAGGAGTCTTAAGAACTGTACCGTAACCCTGAGCTCCCGAAAAACCTCCATCTGCAGTAGCACTCAAAACAGTACCTTTTCCAACAGGAGTTTTTGGCCCAAATTTTTCCATCATGCCAGAAGTTATTCCTGCCATCGCAACACTACCCACAAAACTTATAATTTTATTTACCCTGGCATTTCTTCGTTCTGCATTTGCTTTTGCATCCTGAATAGCTTTCTCTTCTTTTTCGCGCTTGTCTTGTAGTGCGCCCTCGAGAGCAGATGCATCCTCAGAAAGCCCCACGTTCCCAGATTGAGAATAAAAACGACCGCTCATTTTTTTGTTTTGATATGCGCGACCAGACTTATATTGAAAACCTTCAAGCTTACCACCATTACTAAATCCAGGAATACTTCCACCAGCATTCATTCCATGCATGAATGATCCGCCATATTTATTTACTGCATCGCGACCCATCACATATTCACCATTACTGACCATAGCAGGCACACCGCCTCCTTGAGAATATTTCCTTACATTTCCGCCGCGAGAGAATGGAAGCATACCAACAATATTATTGGCAGCTTTTTGCATCATTGCTTGTTGGATGGTTTGTAAAAATGCAATACCTGCGTCACGCAAAGCATCATCCAAATCTTTTGCGCCAGAAAGAGCCTCGCTCATTGCGGTAGCCAATCCGTTTGCAAAGTTTTGAGGAATATCCCTGCTCAATTGATAATCAATCAATAAAGTATCTTCGCGCAATTGCGCCATACCATCTTTCAAACCATTCTTGAATGCACCTGGGCCAGTTTCATGCGCGCGCTTTGCGGCTAATCTTTTTTCTTCTAAAGCTAATAGTTTTTCGGCGGTAGATACTTCTTTTTCTGATTTCTTGAGTATATTGTCTATAGCATTTTGTGTTTTTTCTTTTGCTTGATTTCTTTTATCTTCAGTCTGAATTAAACCATTTAAAGTAGCTAAGTCATCTTCATCAAGTTTTGCACCAGGCCCAACAAAGCTATCTCTTTTTGCTTTTAAATCTAGAAGTTGCTGCTCCTCCATTTTTATTTCTTCAAGATTAGTTTGCTCTTTTTGAAGCTCTATTGTGGCGTTTTCTCGAATTGTTTTTATTTGATCTTCTAGCGCAATTTGTTTTTCCCTCATTTGAAAAGCTTCTTGCTCGGCACGTGTTTGATATCCGGGTCCTACGTTAGTTAATCTTTGTGCAGCGCCCACTTGTGCATCCATTCCTCGCATAGCTTGAGCATGACCAAGCGCTTGAGACATTAAGGCTCCGCCGGACTTTAAATTACTTATTAGATCTTTTCTTCTAGCAATAGCGTCATTTACTCTAAATTCTGACTGTGCAATTGAGTTTGATTGATTTACTTGCTGCGCTGCAAGGCTTAATGCGTTTTCTCGAGCAGTAACTTGGTTTTCTATATTTTTAATAATGTCGTCTCCAAGTTTCAATTCTTTATACATCTCCTGCCTTTCTTCTTGGGAAAGATTTATTAATTCATCTGAAACATCAAGTTTATTTGCGTCTACTTTTCCGCCGCCCCTTTCCTTAATTCTCTTTGCTAGTGCGGTTTTGACTTTACTTTTTACATCATCATCCTTAAGTACCCCCAACATATTAGACTCAAAAGCGTTCTCAGCTTGCTGCGCAGAAGATGCATAAGTTTCGGCGGCTTTATTTATTGATCCAATATATTTAAATTGAGCCTTCTGTTGTTCGGTTGCAAATCCACCCATTGTTTTTTCCATTAAAGATAGATTACTTGCTTGGGCTTGCATGGAGGAAGAAATATTAAACTGTGCTTGCTTTGCTCTTTTTTGAGATTCAAGCATGACTTTTTGAATATTTAACTGTAGAATTATTGCTTCACTTTGATCGTGCTCTGCAGTGATTTGTTCTTGATAAATTTTATACAATGCAGATCTTAACGCCTCAATTCTTTTTACATCTCCTGTATCCTCAACTTTAAAAAAATCTATTTTTTCTAATTTTTTTAAATAATCAGATGCTTTTTGTCGTTCAGGTTGATCCTGTTTTTGTATTTTCCCTTCTTTATCTTTTATATAAGATGGTAGCAAAAACTCTTCATCACCCATAGAGCCTATAGCTTTTTTCATAGTGCCGACTTGGTATTTTTGAATTTTTTGAAATTCATTTTGTTGATCTCCTTGCTCACGATATTTCGTGATCTGATCCATCTCTCCTGCTGACGGGCCAAAAAGGTCAGAAATAAGAGGTATTTTCATTTTAAATATTGGGTTATTCGGGCCCCTTGTAAGAAAATCCTTTTCACTGATATCGGGAGGCGTAGTAGCTGTGTACTTTGGAGCAGCCATCTTCATAACCTGCTTACCCTCTTGACTCATATTATCAAATATGTTTTTAGAAAATTTTTGCATAAACTTTGGACTTGTAGTCACAAAAGAGGAAACAACCCCTTGTTGCCTTTTTAATTCTGCATTTTTTAAAGCTTTTGTATTCTCTTCGGTTGCACTTGCCCAACCCTGATAAGCTCCAACTGCACCCCCGAGCGCTATTACCAGCGGTGCGCCGGGTCCAAACATTGGCGCGATCACACTTGCCATCATTGCTCCAGAAGCAGCGCCTGTTAAGGCTCCTCCTGCGGCATACATACTTTGATTACCTCCTTGAGCACCCATTCCACCTTGTTGTAAAAAACCCGCGGCCATTGGTGCTCCCATCATCATTGCCATACCAGTGTTTCCTGAAAAAGCCCTCCCAAGGCCAGAAGATAACCTTCCCATTTTACCTCCGATTCCTGTGGCTGAAGATTTTTCAAGAACACTCAATTTAGCTCTGGTTTTATCTAGATTACTTGTAGTACTCTTAAGTTTTGATTGTGCTGCCCTATACTCGCTAGTACCCTTGGTAAGCGTTGACAGCTCTTGATTATGTTTTTGTATAGCTTGTTCTCTTTGCTCTATTCTGCGATTTAACTTCTCTATTTTTTTAGTATGTTCTGTAGTAGCTTTTTCCCAGTTTTGTCCAAATTTTGTGTTCGCTATAGAACTTTTTATACCGTCTAGGGGGTTAAAGTAATTCGGCACAAATCCATTCGCACCAAACACATCACGCAAACCATTTGGCTCATCATGTGTATTGGTTACGCCGAGGCCGAGGGGGTTACCCTTGCCCATGAGTGCGCCGTGTGAGCCCACACGAATTTGTGAAACTGGAACGCCAGCCGCTTTTTCTCGGCCTATTGCATCAGATAATGGATCGGCAAAGTTGGGGATGTAACCTGATGCGAGGAATCCAGGTGCTTTATAAGTTTGACCAGCAACATCAGTTTTTTCGCTAAACTTTAAACCTTGTTTATTATACCATTGTTCGGTAGTACCCTTGAAGGTTTGAGTTTTTCCCTGTTCATCTAAATATTCAACCTCCATTTTATCTTTTAAATGATCAGGAGATTCACCTTTTAAATACTGAAAAGCGGCAGCGCCTTTTCCCAGAATTTTATAAAATTTTTCAGCAGCACTAGCTTGAAGTTTGGTGGTAAGATTACCTTTAACTTCTCCTCCTTTTTTGCCTTTACCTCCTTTTACTCCAAACAACTTCCAAAGTCGAGGGCTGTAAGGAAGATCTATCAGCGATGTGCCAGTCCGCGCAGAATAATCCTGAAACAAATTAGCCTCCATCATCGCACCCATAGCGCTCTCAAATGTACTACCAGCAACAGCATTAAACGAACCCTGGTTGAATGTTTTTCTTGCTTGAGCTTTTAATGCTTCAACATTCTGATAATCTTTTTTACCTAAAAATGATTGACCTATAGATGTTGTTTGCTCGATAGCAAGATCTTTAAATTCATCATCAAGCTCTTTAACACTCGCTCCCTTAGTCTTATTTTTGTCTACCTCACCCAACCCATAAGAAGGAACATTGATTTTGTAAAATCTATCGCCAGCCCATTGATTTTTCATGGCCTTGTTGACAGAGTCGTAAACTGTAACAGCGCCATTCTTTAATGCTCCTCCATAAAAATCTGCCTGCACATCTGTTCCAGACTGATCTCCAGTAATCAATATAAATTGAGATCCTCCTGGATTTATAATTCTGCCATTTAATTTGTCTACAGAATTATTTTTTGCATTAATTTTTTTAATATCCTCAGTAGTTGGTTTTTTCTTTGCAGTGGAATATGCTTGTTTCTTATTAAAATTTGGTATAAATCCCCCTGCAGCATATGGATCGAATCCATGTATATCTCCAAATGCTTGTTGATAGTTTTTTCCAGCTTTGCTTGAATGAGGGGGCATGATTGCAGGTTGACTCATGCCTTTGAAATTTTTAACTGTTTCTGCGCTGTTGTATATGACTGGGCCTTCGCCAGGCATGTTCATGCTGCGAATACTTCCAGCGGCATATCCACCTTGTGCAGCTTGTGCACGTTCGGGATTTGCATAATTAGGAATGTGTCCACCAGCTTTTTTACCAACAGGCGTCAAATTTGCACCATATCCTTTTCGATACAATGTGCCAGCCATGCCAGCAGTCAATTTGTTTAATGAGCTAGCTTCCACAACTTGAGCCTTAAGCAGGCCAAGTATAATTTTTTCTTTTTCAGTGCGGCCAATATCTGTACGCAACATTTCTTTATTGAGTGCTGCGTTTTGACCAAACAATGCAACCAAGCTTGTTTGTATGGCTTTTTGTTTTTGTTTTTCGGTTGTTACGCCGACCAACGAAGTTAAACTTTCTTTTGTAAACTTTAATGCTTGACCAAATAATTTGAAAAATACACCCGCGAGAACCACCAATCCTGGCCCAGTAATAACATTACCAATACCTTTAAGAAGGCCAGTAGCAAAACTACTTCCAGTACTCTCTCCATCACCCAATACTCCGCTCAATCCTTCAGCAAGACTTTTGACAGAGTTGAGAATCTTTTCCATTCCCGGAGCAAGTGCAATTTCTCCAATTTGCGTACTAACTTGTTTGATGGCAAGTCCTGTTTCTGTGGCAACTGCAGACATTGTTTTGCGCAGTTCTTCATTCTTTTGTATAGCTTCATCTGTAGCGCCAGCAGATATTCTGGTAGCTTCAGCCATGATACCATTTTGCTTCGCGGCATCACTCAAAACAGCTTTCAAAATATTGATATGAAACAAACCACCCATTGTTTGAGTAATTTGAGCTTTTTGCGCAGCGCTAAGAGTATCAAACGTATTGGCGAGATCATTCAGTATACGTTGTGCACCAATTGTATTTCCCTCAAGATCGCGAACTGCGATTCCTAAATTTTCAAGTTGATTGAGCGTATCAGTTTTTCCTGTTTTTGTGAAAATTGTTTTCAACGCATTACCAATAACCGCACCACCACGAGCAGTTTTTTGCTGAGCGGCAGTTACAATACCCACAAGTTCATCGATACTCACACCAGCACTTTGAGCAGATTGACCAGTACGAGAAATAGCGTCCGCAAAATCTTGCGCACTAACCGCAAACTTAACATCAACCGCAGCAAACTTACTAACCAATTGCGTAGTATCTTTGATTTGCGTGCCGTATGTGTTCATCGCAGCAGTCAAAGATTTTACCGCTTCGGCAGAATCCATGCCAGTCAAACGAGTAAGAACCAAAGCATCTCTCGTTCTTTTTAGAGATTCTTCAACACCCAAGCCCTGACGAGCATATTCTGTGGCAGCATCTGCAGCAACTCTGAATGCCGCACCAGTTTCTTTTGCCACTTTAAAAAGTCCATCACTAAATTTTTCTAAGTTTTGAGCGCTCAAACCCATAACCACATTAACATCAGCCATGGCTTTCTCAACTTCAACAAGATTTTTGACCATGCCCTTGAATGCATTAGCCACACCATTGATGATTGCCATACTCGCACCGAACGCAAGAATACGAGCATTCGCAGCTTCCATTGATTTGGTAAACTCATCAGCACCACGCTTCATGTTACCCAATGGCTGGGTGGCGCCCTTGTCATCAACCGTAATTTTAATTGGTTGACGACGAATTCTGTTTACAGCCGCTTGTACCGCCGCTTCAAGCGGTTTGGTATTACCATGTACATCAAGATCAATAGCCATATTTCCTTATTCCTTAGATAAGGTATTAATACACCAAAATTATGTCACACCATGCAATTTCATCAAATCTTCCATATTTAATGTTCCACCTTTTTTCTTCGCTTCCTCATGTAGATCAACTCCACCCTTTGATTTTTTGATTCCTAATTGTTCATAATCTTCACGTTTTGCGCCAACAATTGTGCCGCCATCTCCTTGAGAAAGTTTATCTTTTACTTTGTCGCGCTCTTCTTTTGAACTGCTACCAAATTCCAGCAATTTCGCGGGATCTTTTCTTATGTTCTCAGGTATATTTTCATTTGAGTCAAATATATTTTTAAATACTCTAGTATATACGATCAATCTTATTTGATTGTATGTCAATTCGCAAAATGGTTTTCCATAAAATTGTAGACTATCTTCTGCAAAGCTGAGATATGGATTGTAAAAATCTTCTAGTATTGTATATTGTATATTTTCTTCGCTGAAACTTTGAAAGATATCGTTGTATGCAAAGATTATTTTTTTGATGTCGTAATTTTCGAGCTCGTCAAACACCTCTTCGCTGAACAATTCTGTTTTCATATCGGCATCTTTAAAGAAACTCTTGATCATATAAAAATCATTGAGTCGATCTTTCGCATACTTTTCACATGTGTTGCCAACAAGTTGTATTTTTTGTGTTTGTTTTTCGAGTAGCAATTTTTCTTCTTTGTCAATGACTGCTTTTTGTCGATCAACATCTTTTTTGAGCACCAGCTTGGTTAATGCTTTTTTTAAATTCTCAAGATAAAGCGTCTTCTCGGTGATCACACGTTCGTCTTCATCAAGCCATTGACCTTCCCCCTTCAGAAACTCAAGCATGTCCGCCTCGGTGGGCACACCACGCTTCAATGCCTCATTGTGATAACGCTCTTCAATTTCCTCAAGCTCCACTTGATCATGTGGAGTGAGATGTTTTATGTATACAAGCTTTTCGTTGAAAAGCGTGCTAGAGTAGCCGCGAACAACGTCCCTAAAGATTCTTCTGCGCTTTGTCGATTCCACGCATTATATGTTTCCTTCTTCGATGTCGTTGTCAAGCTTTTCAAAATCAGCTTTACCTACCGCACCGCTACTATAATACCAAAAGCTATAAAGCGCCGCAATCTTTCCGCCTACAATGTCATACAATTCATCTCCCTCTTCTTCCATATCATAATAGGTTTGTAATTTTTGCTCAAAGTCACGACCTGCAAACAATGCAGTCATATCATCTTCATCTGATTTTTGTAAAAATGTAAGATTCAATATGTACCATTGTATAACTTTATTTTCTGCTCTAACATCAGCAGTATGATTGAATAAATTAGAATATGATGTTTCAACATTAACAATATCTTTTCGAAGAGTAGCAATTTCTCCCGCGATGTCTTTCATGCGTTGAGTATCTTCATCATTTAAAGTGGACGATTTAATTCCAAGCTTTTCACTTTCTTGAGACAGTTCGCCGTACTTAACATACATACTTGTTAATGCCTTTGCATCTTCTTCAGCGAGTAGTCCACCTGTGTCACTGTATTTTTTAGCAAGCATTGCTTTTGTTAGTACGCCTTTTTTAATACAATTACTCATTTCAACACTAAACTCAAGCTCAGCTTCTTCAATCTGGCGGCGCGTGGGTTGCTTCATTACAATACGATAGGGAACCTTATCTGTAACCTCTTTGGTTACGGACACTTCTTCTTGCTCTCCTGTTTCGGGATTGGTTACGCTACTTGTTTCAGTGCGTTTAACCTTCTCCTCTTTTTCAAACGTAAAACTATAAATTTCACGTAATTTCTTTCGAGTATCATCCATTGTAGGAAGCGTTTTTTCTTGTGTTGTTGATTCACTCATGATTATTTAAATGTAAATGCTATAGTATAATTATCTAAATCACCTTGAATATTTCTAATTGTTTCGTTACCAATATCCAAAGTTCTTTTGCGAAGATGTTGTAATTTATCTTCATCAAAGTAATCGGCTTGATCAACGATAGGGACACACCCTTCTGGAAGATTATTTCTTAACTTATTGAAATTAATCTCATGCTCTTTATGTAAGTCCTCAAGCATTACGAGGAAACCCTTAAAAAGGGAAACCGTATTCCTGTGACAACATTTCTTGAAAATGTCTTCTGCGTTCATTAAACCTTATACCTTGAAATGAAGTACACAAAAAATTTTCTTTAGTGTAAAAAGATTTATGGCAGAGTTTTTATCATCTTCTCAACGAGCAAGTATTGCGGCAAACCTGATTGATCTTCACGACACATTTGGAAGAGAAATTGTTGTATATAAAGAAGCGCAAAAAGTTGTTATCAGTACCGATCCGGGATTCAACAAGTTGTACGGCAATGCAGGTAAAAGCGCACCCAATGTACAAAATGTTCCTGTTCGCAAGGTGTTCAAAGCGCGCGTTCGATATGATACGGATCGCAGTCTTGAATATTTTGGCGAGACAGATGCTCAAGTGAAAGTAAATCGGCCAGACCCAAATAGCACAGTACGCATCAAATTAAGAGTAGAAGATTACGAGTATATAAAAGAAGCAAAACGCGTTGAACTTGATGGTAGAATGTTTCATGTTGAATCGGATCCGCGACCACACGGACTTTTTGATGTAATACAATTCACAACTCTATTTTTGAGACCCATCGAAGCAAATGGCCAATCCACTAAATAGATCAATCAAAACCACTATTGCTCGACAACTCAGTAGAGATAAAGAATTACAATTAAAAGTAAGGCTGTTGATTGAAAAGCAATTTCGCGTTGCAAAACAAAAAATGATGAGTGAATTCGAAGGTCACGCAGTAACCAGAGAGTTGAGGTCAGGACCAGGAAGTTCTAATATAAGTGGAACATTGCCCGAAGGAAATCTTTTTGGATTTATTGGCTTTGAAGGTGGTGCAGATCCTGTGAGCTCAATCGAAAAAATGCTAGCAAAAACAGATATTATAATACGTCGCCGCAAAATGGGTACATTTGGATTTGTGTGGACTTATATGGTTACCTCTCCATCAATGCAAGATTTGTATGCCGCAACTCCACTACCATGGGCCAGTGGATCAAGTTGGTTACGAGAGCTTGAGGGTCGCGGCATTCCCAATCTAGGACAATACATGCACAAACGAATCAACTCTAGCCGAAGTGGTGCGGGTTTTCAAAATCGCAATCGACCAGAGGGAGGACGTGTACAAATACCATACATAAAACAATTATTACAACAATTCGAAACAAACTTAAACTCAATACAAGCATCAAGAGTGTCAAGTAAATATTTTTAAAAATGAAACCTCAATTCCAACATGAATTAACAACAAGCTTTATGCTTTGGGCTGACAATTTTATAACAGACAAGGCGGATGCTTTTCAGAATTATACATCACCACTCTATCCAATGGGTACAGACGATCAACTTGGTGCAGGATTTGTAACTTACAGCAGTCCTCACAAACAATGGGTATTTGACGAAAGTATTGACGACGTGCAGGTTCCAAGTGGAATATACAACAATGGCACATTTATGGAGCGTGGAGATGATGGACTGATCATTGATTTTGATGATGGCAGAGTGATACTTGATGCATCTTTTGGAGATAACAATACCACTCTTAGCGGTTCATATTCTGTGAAAGAATTCAATTGGTACATCACAAACCAAACCGAAGAGCAACTTATCGTGGAAAGTAAATTCGATTCTAATGGGAGGTTCAAGCAAGAACTCTCAGGAATTGCACCTCACAAACAAGTTGTTCCTGCAATTTTCGTAAACCCTGAATTGGTTGAGAATGAACCATTTGCGTTTGGCGGTGAGGATAAAACAAGCACCAACATTCGATGCGTAGTTTTCGCGGAAAATACCTATCAACTTGATGGAGCCATGTCGGTTTTCGCCGATTCAAAAAATGAAGTTTTTCAAAAAGTTGAGTTCTCAGACTATCCACTTACTGAATATGGAGACACTACCGGATTCAATTATTCGACATTAATAAACAGCAAGCGTCGAGATCTTTTTCATGTGGAAGATGTGCGCTGCTCCAAGCTTAGCGACCGCGTTAGCAAAAATATTGATCCATCTCTTTTCGTGGGATTTGTTGACTTTGAAATCACAAACTTAAGATTTCCTAGATCATAATTTCCCTTTAATACTTAAAAAATGTAATTAACAGCAGAAATTTAACTTCAATTTTATACATATCATGGCAAATAGAGCAAGAGTAATTTATCAAAGTGAGGCGTTGTATGCTGGTACAGTAGACGCCACAGGTCACCACTTTTTAGTTAACGGAACTGGTTATAAAGATCAGGCTACGGCAGATGCAGCAGGTACAGCCACAACAGGAATCCAACAACTTCATAGAGTACAGAGTGCAAATTATAGTTTTTCAATCAACCGTCAAGACGTCAATCAATTTGGCCAACTTGCAAGAATTGACAGTGTTGCCATTGAGCCGCCAACAGTAACATTAGATTTCTCATACTATTTGACAAATGGATTCAATGAAGAAACACTTGGTTTTAACATTGACGGAGGTACAGACTTAAAATGGTCACAAGCTTTAAGTGACGAACTTCTCTTGGGAAAAACTGCAGATGCAGACAATCCAGGTGGAAAAAACTTCTTTATCTTAACAACCGCAGAAGGTAGTGATGCAGTAGGTTCTGATTTGTCAGTAGAAGCTGGAAAAAGTACTATTGCTCTTGGTAATGGATTTGTTTCTAATTACTCTATTGAAGCTGCAGTTGGTGGAATGCCAACAGCAAGTGTGACAATTGACGGATTAAATCTTAGAAGTTATACAGGTACAGCAGATCTTGATAATCCTGCAATCAACACAACTTATGGTATACCTGTAACAGGTAGTGAATTTTCTTTACCTCCAGCAGTAAGCGGTAAAAGTGATGCTGGTGAAGATGGAATCTGGGGAAATGTAGACGATACAGACGGAGACGCAGGAATTGCGTGTTTGCGCCCAGGAGATATTTCATTAAGTCTTGGTCTTGACGGAAGAGCTGGAGAGTTTGAATTGTTACCATCAAAAGATCCTATGAATGATTACGAAGGTAGTGGTTCAGCACATATTCAAAGTTTTAGTATTGATGTTCCAATCAGTCGTAGCGTAATCAATCGCTTGGGTAATCCATACGGATACGCTCGAGTAACAGATTTCCCAGTAAATATTTCTGTCTCTGTCAGCGCTATCTTATCAGATCTTAAAGAAGGTAATGTTGCCGATCTTTTATTCAATGAAGAGCAGCACGACCTCACTTTCACAATGCGTGAGCCAAGCCCACAAGGAACAGGGGACGCAACTCTTGTATATAAAGTTAAAGGAGCTCGTCTCGAAGGAGAATCATTCAGTTCTTCTATTGGGGACAACAAGAGTGTTGATCTTACATTTACTGCTCAACTTGGTGGACCACAAGATAAAACAAATGGTTTGTTTATCTCTGGTTCGGCAGCATAATTTTATAAATTACCCTCCAAGAGACCCTCGATTGTTAGTTCAATCGGGGGTTTTTTGTTATTGAAAATATAACCTCAATCCATCTGTTCTAGTTACATCAAAAGTCATTGAACTACTAACCATAACATCTGAACCAATTGAATGAGTATAATTTTGTGATTTTAATTGTGCTCGATTTATTTCAAATACAATATTTTGCGCGACATCAAATGATGTTTCAAAATCGATAAGATCAAAGTCTAACTCTGTGATAGGAAATTTTTTCCACAAGCCTGCGTTATTAACATATATAAATGTATAGCTATATGAAATGTTTCCCGAGAAAGTTTCTGAGGTTGGAAGTAAAGGTATCTTGCCCCACCTTGAATATCCATCTTTTATATCTCCTACGTTTTTACCAACAGGCAAATCCTCTTCCTCTTTCCAATATGTAACCGAATCTATGAAAACGTAATAATAGTTTCCATCATCACTAAAATCTGTATCTTCACTAATCAATCGATCTATAGACGCCATAGCAATTCGCCGCCAATCATTTTTCTCCACCGCGACATAATAATAATCACCAGCAATATATGTAGATCCTTGATCTCCTAAAATTCTTTGAGCTACAGGGTGTTTGACAACAATATCATATGTATCTGTTTCTGTTAAAAATGAATCGACTTGATCTTGTTCGTATCCACGAAGAACCATATCCACAGAAAGTTGTCCAATCACAGGTAATTTTAATTTTCTATTAAAAACATAATTACTACCCATTCCATAAATATCCTGTCGGGCAATAGGAAGATCAATTGAAATATTTTGCACAGCAGCATCAACAGAATCAAGCGATGCGCCGCCCCTACCGCCGCTGTTTTTTGTGATTGTCAATTTTATATCACCAGGCTTTGTGGTAGAAACCTCGGGGTCGAAATGTTCATCAAACACATAACCATGTCCTTCTCTGTCATGACCGACATCTCTCATTTGATCGGGATTCAACACAAACTCTTCGCTTGATTCAGTGTTATTTACGCCAAGTTTAACAGCAGGTAAAGTGGGGCGATTTTCAACAGAGTATGTATCATACTTCATGTTGCTGCCTGCGTAACCCAATGTGCTTGTGGGTAATGACCCAACCGATGCACTGTATCCATAATTCATTAAAAATGCATTACCAATACCAATAACATTATAATCCTCAAAGTCTGTCTCATCATTCAAAAATACAAGATCTTTGTGGCCGTCTTCGTGCGAAGCAACTGTTATTATATTGATATCATCTGTCGAAGAATTTTGTAAAAAGTTTTTTAGCACACTGCCATCTTTACCAATATGCAAACCTGCTGCAATTTCATTTTGACCTTCTGCAAATAAATATTCGATATTGCAATTAACATCTGGCGCGCGAACAATTGGACTTTGTCCATTTCGAGTTACAAGCTTATCGCTTCCAACAGCTTTAACATCTACTGCTTGATGAGAGAATCCATAATCCATACTCTGAACACGAATCAAATCAGTATATTTTGTACCGTTTTCTTTGTATGCAGGAGCATCGGTTAGTAAAATACCAAGCCTTTCGTAAGTTAAACGAGTAATTGTTCCTTGCGCCACGAATCATATTACACTATTTCTACCATTTAGTGTAATAAACATTGCCTGCCATGCCGAATAGAAGAATATCAGAACTAGACGAAAGCGGACCGTTGTATTTTAATGATGTGTCGTTCAATAGTATTTACACAGAAAGCGTATCAGAAGGATCTTCAAGTGATTGGTTTTTGATGACTGCCAATCCAAAAGTAAGCAACAATAAAATATCTATTCCAAATTTTCAACGCTCTGTATTAAACGATGGATTATACTTAAATGGCGCCCAAACAATTAGCGGGCACAAAACATTTAAAGATAAATGTCATATCACAAAACGTGCAAATATACATGCAATACAAGATCTATCATCAGACGGCCCAATCAGTGGAAAAACATTTGTTGGAACAACTGGGCTGTTTGAAAATGCGGTTGCAGGAACAGGAAATAATATACCCGAAGGCTGCGATCTTACAATTTTTGAAAGCGCAACATTTGAAGGAAAATTAAAAATAAATAATGCATTATCATTTCCTGGAACACTCGACACAACAGGAGATTTTTCGGCGCTAAATTTTACAGTTGCTAGTGGTGCACAAATAATTCAATCAACTTCAACCACAGGAACTTCTAGTTTCTCAGAAAACTTTGATGCGTTAGGGGATCTCAACGCAAGCGGACAAATTTCAGCAGACACTTTATATGTTCACGAAAATATATTCTCACAAAACAATCAGAAAATAACATTCAACAACGATCATATACATTTTACTAGCGGATCATCTAATGCTATCGACATCACTGATGAAAATATACAAATTAAAGATGTAATATATGTCAACAATGATAATGTTATAAACCTCTCCAGTTCAACACCTTCTGGAATGTTGCATGTAGATGGAACAGGTTATGTGGAAAATATAAGCACATTGAATGATACTATATATCGTCCGTTTTTTGGTGGCGATGATGAATCAATGATTTTTAAAACACAATTAAGAACAGGTGCGCGGGAATACACAATCGACTTGCCAAAAACATTTCACACTCAACCAATATTATCCACACAATTACAACACACAGGATACATCATTCCACACATCATATCAGATGTAACAACTAATGATTTTAAAATAAAATTCGCAGAAGATATAGATGATAATGAATTTATAATTCACACCACCGCAATGTCCGCGTCAACAGGTGAATTGAGCACAAACAAAAAAGGCTTTCAACGCTTCACTACTAATATAACTGCAGGTTCAGATACATATACAATTTCATTTCCAGAAGAACACAATTTAAAACCGATGGTCAACATTAATATTGAAGCACAAAATGAGATAGTCCCGCACACAATATCTGGTGTAAGTAAAACTGATTATACTTTAATTTTGTCTACCCCAACAACAGAAAATTATACGATACACACCATCTCTACTGAACACGAAACCCAGAGAATAAGTTAACATGCCTACCGACAATAGAATATCCACTCTTCCCGAGCTCAGTGTTTTATATTCTGACATTGACTTGCTTTCACCAGTCGATCCATCCGCCTCAAATGCAGATGCAGATGTACTATTTTTGATCACAAAGTCAGGTCAAAAAAATGAAAAAATAACATTCAAAAATTTAAAAAGCTCGATTCTTGGTAATACAGTTGCGCTCACTGGAGCTCAAACAATAAGTGGAGAAAAAACATTCGCAGATATTTGCACATTTGAAGATACAGTATTTTTAAATGAAGTAGTAGACACAACATATAGCGGAGATATTAGCGGTTATAATTTTGTAGCAGAAAGCGGATTGTTCGAGAAACTAGGAATTGGTAGTGGATTTGCAGACAAAACACGAGTGCCAGAATATGCACTTCATGTGGAAGGAGATGTTTGTATTGAAGGAGAATTTAATGCTCTTGGTGAAATTGAATTTGGAGGAAGCCTTGGGCTTAATGATGTTACTGTGTCCGGAGATTTACATGTTAATGGTTCTGGAGTCTTCAACAGCGGATTACATGTCAGCGGAGGCGCTGATTTTTCTGGCTCGATAGATGTCGTTGGTACAGGTAATTTTGGCGGCGACTTAAATGTAACTGGTGATATTTCTGTAACAAATAAAATTGCACACGTTGGAGATGATGATACATACATTCAATTTTCCGACGATCAAGTGGCAATCAAAGCTACAGGTTCGAGCGTAGTTGTTGGTGAGTCGATTGAGTTTTCTGTGAGTGGAGATAAGAAGCTTGTGGTTGACTCAGATGGTCGTTTGTTGATCAATTCTGATACAGCCCTCGGACAACTATCAATGAGCGGTTCTGCGTATGTTGACGAGCTTTATATCACAGGTCAAAACGGAGGTTGGGAAAAACTGGTGCCCAAAGGATACGATGAATCTGTTCATTTTACAACTAATCTGATTGGCGGAGAAACAACATACGAAATTGATTTTCCAAAAACATTTGGTAGCACGCCTGTTGTACATGCAACCCTACAAAGTGAACGAGATGAACAAGTTAGATTTTTCAACATCTCAAATATCACAAACGCTTCATATTTTATTTCATTCGATCAAGCTTTAACAAGCGACAAATATTCTATCGAAACACAAGCAACCTCAACAGCTTCATATTCATTGCATCAAACAACCACTCAATCATTCAAAGATTATGTGATTGAAGGAGGAGACAATTATACAATAACATATCCAAGTGCATTTGCGAAATCACCAACAGTATCTGTTACTCTTGAAAGAAAAATATCTTTTAGTGCGACCGACCCCGGAGATCCTGGTGAAACATTTTTGGATAGTTGGGAATATTATATTGCAGTTGATTCAAATACATGGCGCCGCGCAACAACAGCAGAATCTATTCGCGCAGCAGGCTCTGCAGGTGATACAGATTTTGATAATGATTTTTATTATGTTTGCATAGATGATACATTATGGGGCAAGTTACCACTTGCAACCTCCACAAAAACTGACGCAGGAAACCTTGGTGATTTCGATTATGATGATAATTATATTTACGTATTAACCTCAGAAGGCTGGAAGCAATCAGCAGTAGCAGTATGGAACTCAGAAAGTTCTGCAACAATCGTACCATACATGATATCTGATATAACAGACTCAGATTTTAAAATCAATTTCGCATCTTCATTAACCTCTCAGTACTACGTTCACGTTATTGCTTCGAGATAAATCTTGACAATGTTTCGACTATGTGGTATAGTTGAAGCATGAAAAATCTATTGTACAGAACCAAATGTTATTTGGTAGGTCACATGCAGTATGTGAGCGGTCGTAATTGGAGAGATCATGTAGCAGAAGAGCTTAAACCATTAAGTATTACATGTTTTGATCCATATAAAAAACCTTTCATTAAAGATGTAGAAGAGGACGAAGCAAGTCGCCAAGAAATGGAAACTTGGATGAGTACCAAGCAATACGATCGAGTAACCGAGCGAATGAAAACTGTTCGTGCATACGATTTAAATTTGGTAGATCGTAGTGATTTTATTATTGCACATCTTGTGCCTGAAGTAGCAAGTTGGGGAAGCGCTGAAGAAATTGTCACAGCGGTTCGCGAAAAAAAACCTGTATTCGTTAGCATGGAAGGTGGCAAAGCAAAGACTCCGCTGTGGATGCTTGGTATGTTTCCTCATAAATACATCTATAATAGTGTTGACGAAATCATACAAATGTTGTATGCCATTGACGATGGAAACAAACCTATTGATTCTGACCGTTGGCGCTTGTTAAGAAAAGAATATAGATGATACAAATTCTCGCGTCCTCATATTTTGAATTTTTTACAGGTGATTTTTTAGCCTTTGGATTGTTAGGGGCAATTGTTTTTGCCTTCCAAAAAAAGAAAGATAATGATTTTTATGGAAAATAATGCTTGACATATTGACGAGTATATAGTATGATCATTTATGCTCACTCAAAAAATAGTAGAATTAAGTTTTGAACATGAGGAGCAGATACTGAATTTGATAAAAGTGTCTATCTTTAATGGAGACGAACTACATATAGGAGACTTATTACCAACAGACAGTAATGTGTCTTCGTTTTACAAGTTAGAAATCTTTCCATTATTATTTGAAGATGAGCCGGTGTTTGGATGTTTTGATCACGAAGCATTGATCGGTATAAGCTGCTGTTCAACCAAGATAAATGATTTCTACAAACTCAAACAAAAAACCGCGACAGGAGTTATCACGATAGTGCATCCTGATTATCGTCAACAAGGAGTAGGAACAGAACTTAGGTTATCTATCGGCAAAGAATTGCACAATCGCGGCATACAAAAATTTGTATTTGACATAAAAAACAACAATCAAGCATCACTAAACAACGCACAAAAAATCGCCGCACAACTTGACGCAGAAACGCAATTGATAGCATTTAAATTCGAGGGCAATACAAATGTTTTTTGATCAAGTATTAGAATATTTAATCGACAAACAAGCATACACAAAGCAACAACGTCGATTATTCGATGCACTAGCAAGCGTGTTTGTTGAATTTCCGATTGACAATGAACCACCAAGCTCAGCGGTTGTTGCGCTTGCAGCAAATTGTGGCTCTGATTTGCCACATGCGCTTGCCGCAGGGCTAAACTGCATAACAGATCAACATCTTCCAATCAATCAAATCGCAGAATTTATATCAAACAATTATCATAAAAATCCTATCGATGTTGTGCGCGAAAATGACGGCATAAACATTCCGGGCTTTGGACATCCATCAATCAAGCAAGAAGATGCAAGAGTAATTTATCTTATAACAAATTTCGCTGACTTGATAGATAATCACACAAATTTTTGCTTAAGACTACAAGAGCAGATGCCTGTACCAATGAATATTGGATGTGCAATCGCAGCTCTTTCTCTGGACAATGGAATTGACCCAAGTAATTGTTTATTTCTTCCATTGATGGGCAGAATGTTTGGATGGCTTAAACTTTACAACAAAACTAAAAACAAATTCAACAAAGTAGTTCCTTCTTTTGAAAATATAAAAAATGAACATCCGTCAATATCTGATCCACCGCAAAGCATCAACTGATCTCTCGCGATTTGCTGACTTTTCGCGGCAATTAAAAACAAAATATAAAACACTCGATGGATATGCATTTGATTTTGATAATGAAGATATATTATCAATCAAGTTTTATTATAAAATATATACAAAAAAAGATATCTATGACTCTAATTTTGCTCGTTGGTTTTTTAATAATGACATGTTTTACTATGCATTCGCGGGATACTTCAATAAAGATGAATTAACATTGAATAGTAAATCTCTCGCAGGTTTAAACTTTTCAATTAAATATAACATACAAACAAAAGAAATTGTTCGCTCGGTCTACTTTAAA
>Ga0222718_10000243_pt1 | contig 58735 bp, 50 predicted proteins | sample C33_27DmetaG_FD_165045 | JGI IMG/M metagenome (GOLD analysis project Ga0222718, IMG submission 165045) | Estuarine water microbial communities from San Francisco Bay, California, United States - C33_27D | ecosystem: Environmental > Aquatic > Marine > Unclassified | place: USA: California... | reverse complement strand
AAAATGGATATATTGCTCATGGAATACTATAGAGGATTTAGTAAAATATAACGAAATGGATAGAGAATTATTGAAAGAATTCTGTTTAGAACATTTATTTGATATTAAAAGTATTAACATAAAGTTAAATATAATTAATAATTTAGAGAAGGAAAAGGAAGCGGGCGATGATTTTATAAAAAAATTAAATAAAGTAGTAAATAAATATAAAATTGGTGATTTACTATTTTTACCAGATTATATTTTGAAAGACGGGAATCCCGATTATCCCTCACCACCAGGTGAGACATGGGAAATTTTGAAAAAAAGATCTAATATAGGTGATGATTCTTTCTTTAAATTAGATGAAACTACAAAAACATATAAAAATTATGTTGGTGATGATGCAGCAGCGCAATTTTGGAGTAAAATTAGGAAACCTGCAAATATCAACAATTCAGCAAAGGTTGATATTAATAAAATAAGTAATAATACTCCTATCGGATTTATGAGTATAAAAACTATCAGAGATAAAGAAATTATATTTAAAACAAAAAATATGATAAAACGAAAGGGTGAAAGAATAAATAAAGGAATTGTATGTCCATCGAAAGGAGTGAGAAAAAAAGTAAGATTAGATAATATAAATAGTTTAATTATAAACGGTATAAATTATCCTAAGGAGTGTAAATCAAAAAAATATATTCCAGTAGCGAGCAAGGGAAAACGCATGGAATTTAATATATTATGGAAAAATAATAAAAAAATTAAATTAGCGTTTTCTAATAATGATGTCGAAGAAGGACACAAGCGTGCTCCTAATGATACTGAATTATGTATTGAATTAGAATTTTTATTAAGACATTTAGATAAAATAAAACATAATGGAAAAAAATACTTTTTTTCTACAATAGAAGATGTATTTTATGGAAGAATTAGTCAAATAGAAAATAACATATTTTCTGACAAATAAAATAGTTTATTAAAATTGAAATATAAATAAACAAATTATATTATATTATATAAATGAGTGCTTCTTCAAAAAAAAAGTTAAAATATAAAAAAAAATCACGAAAGGGTATTTTTATGAAAAATATTTTAACACGTAAAATTATTTTACCTTTTCAAAGTGTTGGAAGTAACATAAAAGAAAATATTATTAAAATATTAGAACAAGAATCGTATAATAAATGTTCAAAAGAAGGATATATTAAGAATAATTCTATAAATATTTTATCATATTCGTCAGGTGTAGTAGAAGAAAACCATGTTGTATTTGATGTTTCTTTTGAATGCGATATATGTCATCCAGTAGAGGGGCAATTAATAAAATGTCAAGTTCAAAATATTACAAGAGCAGGTATTAAAGCAGTTTATATAAAAGAAAAAAAATCGCCTATTATTGTATTTATTGCACGAGATCATCATTATAGTAATGAAAGTTTTAATAAACTTAAAGAAAATGACGATATTACGATTAAAGTTATAGGTATTAGATATGAATTAAATGATGAATTTATTTCTGTCTTAGGAGAATTAAGGCAAAAAATTAAATCTAAATCAAAGGTTACTATTATTGAAGAATAACTTCTTTCATATGATTTATACTTAAACATAATTTTCATTTTTTTTTATATGAATGATTTAAATAATTTAATACTACTTAAAAATCAAATTGAAAATATGGATAAAATTCATCATGTTAAAATATTAAATATATTAAAAAATAATAATATAAAATATTCGGAGAATCGTAATGGAATATTTGTAAATATGACATCCTTTGATTCACAAACTATTGACAATATTGAAAAAATATTATCTTATATTAAAACTCAGGAAAAATCCTTAATAGATGTTGAAACTATTAAAGACGAACTTAGTAAAGATTATTTTGTAAATGATAATAAAGACAAAAAAAATAATAATATAAATGAATATTCATAAGATTATTAATTCTTTTCGTCAATATACCTTTAATACTAATAATATTCAAAAATTATTAGTATCCAAAAAAATAAAAAAAATCAATAAAATAAATAAAAATATAGTTAAACCTAAATTAATGGAAGTAAAACAAGTTGATTTTTTTATACCAAAAGAAAAAGATTTTTTATTTTGGGTATGGATAATATTTTTATATGGGTTTAGTGAATATGAAATATTAGGTAAAAATACATTTATAACTGAAAAAAATTACAAAATTAATTTTATTGAAAAATTAAGAAATAAAGAAAATAAACCTATACTAAAAAAATTAAAAACAAAATTAGCAGAAATAGAGGGTAATTTGGCAAATGAAAATTTATTACATTTAAAAAATTTAGAAACTATGTTAATTATAGACAATTTTAATTTTATTTATATGGATGATAAGATATATTATGAAAATATTTCATATCCTGATAATAAAACATTAATAGTAAAATATTTTAAGAAAGATGATAATTATGGATTATTATTAGATAATAAAAAATTATATGAATATCGTAATAAACTATTTGTTGTTAATAGCTATATTAAACCTATTAAGGGTATATCTAATTATAAAGCACAAGATTTAAGAGATATATGTAAAAAATTAAATATTAATGTTATGAAAACCCCAAGTAAAAAAAAAACAAAAAAAGAGTTATATCAATTAATATGTGAAAAAATACAATAAATAAAATTGATTATTATATAAAAATATATTGTTTTATATATAATTATGGCTGATGATGAAAAAACACCAACTGAAATAATGAGAGAATATATTTCCGTATATTTAGCATCGTATAATCGAAATTATAATGGTGATGAATTTGAAATTAAGTTTGGAACTAACCATTATAATCAGATAACTAAAATAGATTTTGATAATATAATACAAAAATTACGGTCATTAAATTTTACTTGTGTCAATGATTCTGGCGATTATACATTAAATATTATAAATGAATATGCGGACCCTTTGACTGGTAGAATTAAAGATTCTAATATCAGAACTACTATATCAGGTATTAGTAATATTCAAAAATATTGTAAAGAAAACATGATATATGAAGATAAATTGCAAAATGTAGAATTTTTACAAAAATTTCGAAAAAGAGTATCCAGAGATGAACCACCATTAAGACCTATTGATTTTCGAGATTTTCAATTTAGACTTAATTATAAAAGTGAAAGAAATTTAACTCCTTCATCTTCAAGTACTAATATTAAACCAGAAATATTACAATTATTAGATAATTGGAGAGATTCAAGAAAATTATTTAGATTTATAAAAAGATATACATTTGTTCATAAAGATACCGTTAATTATCCATTTAAATTTGATATCAGTATTGTTAAAACAAATAAACAAAGAAAATTACATAATAGAAGAAAAATATTTATAAAAGAATACAGTATTAATGATGCCAATGTATTTAACGAACCTGAAAATTATGAAATTGAAATGGAACTACTTAATTCTCACGCAAAAATACCTGAAAATACATTAGATGTTTTACATAATAAAATTAAACGAGGAATTAAATATGTTCTATCTGGATGGCAACAAACAAATTTTCCTATTTCATATAGAAATCAGAGAATAATATTAGATGAATACATGACTTTAATTCATGGAAAAGATAATTTACCAAAAAATAAAGAAGGTAAATTAAGAAATGCACATAGTGGTGATTTTATTGGACCTTCTTCTGTTAGTCTGGAAATGAGAAATATTATGCCAATTGATACTGATTCTTCTGCTCCCAATATAAATAAACCATATACTGTTACTGATAAAGCTGATGGTGAAAGAAAATTATTATTTATAAATAATGTTGGTAAAATATATTTAATAGACACTAATATGAAAGTTCAATTCACTGGCAATATAACAAAACACAAAAATTGTTGTAATACTATTATTGATGGAGAACATGTTTTAAATGACAAAAATGGGAATTTTATAAATCTATTCTTGTGTTTTGATATTTATTTTAAAAATAAAGAAAATACTAAGGGATTTCCTTTCATGAAAATACCTGGTGGCGAATCCAAATACGAAAATAATGATATTCCTAAGGATAAATATAGAGGTAACGAACTTAATACTTTAATTAGCTCCTTAGATTCTATTTGTGTTGTTAAAACATACAACACTCCTTTAAATATCAAGATGAAAACATTCTATTCTAATATTGATAGTAATATTTTTCAAGAATGTAAAAAAATATTAGATGGTCAAAAAGATGGATTATTATTTAATTATGAAACTGATGGTTTAATATTTACTCCTTGTGATAAAAGTGTCGGATCATCAAAAGTTGGTGAAATAACTAAATCTAAAAAAATGAGATGGGATTATTCATTAAAATGGAAACCTCCTGAATTTAATACTATTGATTTTCTTGTTAAAACCAAAAAAGACGAAAATAAACAAGATATTATTGGAAATATATTTACAGATGGTAATAATTTGACCACTTATGATAAATTAAATCAATATAAAACTCTTATTTTACATGTCGGATTTGACGAATCTAAACACGGATTTATTAATCCATGTGATGATGTTTACAATGATAAAATACCTGACTCTAAAGGAAAATACGATTATAAAGCTATGCCTTTTATACCTTATGAACCTATGCCTTCATATCCCATTCATACTACAAATATTGTATTGAAAAATTTTGGAGGTGATAAAAAACTATTTACTGAAGATAATAAAACTATATTTGAAGATGATATGGTTGTTGAATTTAGATGGGAACAAACTATGAAAAGAGGATGGCAATGGATTCCTATTCGTGTAAGATATGATAAAACTTCTGAATATCAAAGAAAAGGGCGAATTACTTGCAATGCTTACACCACTGCCGAGGGTGTTTGGCGTTCCATAAACAAACCTATTACTGAACACATTATTTCTACTGGATTAAATATTCCCGATACATTAGACGATAATATTTATTATGATAGAACTTCTAATGAAACAAATACAAAATCTCTCAGAGATTTTCATAATAGATATGTTAAAAGAAATCTTATTAGAAATGTATCCAAAAGAGGTAATACTTTAATTGATATGAGTGTTGGAATGGGGGGTGATTTACAAAAATGGATTGATTCTAAACTATCTTTTGTATTTGGTATTGATTATTCCAAAGATAATATTCAAAATAGATTAAAAGGGGTTTGTGCCAGATATCTCAGAGCTAAAAAAAAATATAGGGTTATGCCAAAAGCATTATTTATTCAAGGTAATTCCGCATTAAATATTAAATCTGGACTTTGTTGTTTTAGTGAAAAAGGAAAACAAATTATTCAAGCATTAAATGGATTTGGACCTAAAGATGAAGGCATACTCGGTTCTGGTGTATATAAACAATATGGTGTTGCTCAAAATGGTTACGATATTATAAGTAATCAGTTTTCCATTCATTACTTCTTTGAAAATAAAAATACCTTTTATAATTTCGTAAGAAACTTAAATGAAAATTGTAAAATTGGAGGATATTTTATTGGAACATGTTATGATGGAAAAAGAGTCTTTCAAAAATTAAAAGGAAAAAATACTGGAGAAAGTGTATTTATCTTAAATGAAAATAAAACTAAAATGTGGGATATTAAAAAATTATATAATCAAAATGAATTTTCTAATGATGAAAATTCTCTCGGATATGCTGTTGATGTTTATCAAGAATCTATTAATAAAACATTCAGAGAATATTTAGTTAATTTTGAATTCTTTACCAGAGTCTTAGAAAATTATGGATTTGTTCCTATTACTACACAAGAAGCTAATTCTATGGGATTTCCTCAAGCTATCGGTTCATTTGAAGATTTATTTGATAATATGATAGATGATATTCATAATAACAAATTAAAAAAATTCAATGTAGGTAAAGCTTACAATCTTACATCAAATGAAAAAATTATATCATTTCTTAATAATTATTTTATTTATAAAAAAGTTAGAAATCCTAATGCAAAGGAAATTACAGATAATATATTGAATATTACTGAACAACAAGCTGAATTAAGTAAAAATCAAAATGATGAACTTCAAAAAACTCAAGATAAACCTAAAACAAGACAGGTTAAAAAATATAAGAAAAAATTAAAACTACCAAAATAATATAAATACTAACCTCTTTTAATATATAATATAATATGATATATTATGTATTACCTCAAATAGAGTTTCATATAAAAAATAAAAATTTAAAAATTACATTTGATAAAAATAAAACCAATACTACCAATAAGTATAGTTTAAAAAAATATTTATCAAAAATAAAAAGTTTAATTGATAAACATATTAAGGATTGGGATAATATTAAAAAATTCACAAATCCATATGAATTTATTCATACAAATATTCCTAATCAAAAAATATCTGTTAGTAAAATCAAACCTATTAGTAGAGCTTTTTTTAAATTAATTGAAATTTATAACTCACACAATATTTTTACAAACAATAATCCTATCAAAACTTTTCATTTGGCTGAAGGTCCTGGAGGATTTATCGAAGCTACCGCATATATAAGAAATAATATAAATGACACTTATTATGGTATGACACTTATTGATAATAATATAAATATTCCTAATTGGAGCAAAGCTGATAATATACTACAAAAATATCCCAATATTAAAATTGAATATGGTAAAGACCAAAAGGGTGACCTATATAATCATCAAAATTTGATATATTGTAAAAATCAATATAAAAATTCTATGAATGTTATCACTGCTGATGGAGGATTTGATTTTTCTAATGATTACAATAATCAGGAAATTTCAGCATTTAGACTTATATTTACACAAGTTGCTTATGCTATTACTATGCAATCTAATGGAGGAACATTTATATTAAAAATTTTTGATTTATTTGAGACTTCCACTTTAGAAATATTATACCTCTTAAGTTGCTTTTATAACAAAATTATCATTTGCAAACCTAATACAAGTCGTTCTGCTAATTCTGAAAAATATATTGTTTGTAAATATTTTAAATATAATAATACAGAAGAAATTTCTAACAAATTTATTAATATTTTGAAAATTTTTGAAACTTTAGATTTTAAAACATATAGTATTTATTCTATTTTAAACATACCTATACAATCTTATTATAGAACTCAACTATTAGAAATCAATGCTTGTCTTAGTCATATCCAAATTGAAAATATACTTAATACTATTAAAATTATTACTCATAAAGACAAAAAACATGAAAAAATACAACATTTAAAAAGCAACAATATGCAAAAATGTATGAATTGGTGTATTAATAATAATATTCCATATAACAAATATTTTCAACAAAATAATATTTTTTTAGGCGAAAGACTCAAAAATATAAATAAATTCTAATTATATATATGCCCTTTCATACTGATTTAATGTATGCGTATAATTTAACTAATAAAGTTATAAAAACTTTAGAGAGATTAGAAAAAAAACATAATCCTTATAGAAATAAAACTGTTAAAAGAAAAGGGAAGAAAAGGAAGAATAGAACCAGGAAAAATTAAAATATAAATATAAATTATAATGGTAAAATACAAGAAAAGACGTTCTCGTTGTGCAGGAAAAACCCGTAAAGCTTGCAATTCTAAAAAAAATAAAAAAAGATGCAGAATGACTAAAAAAGGTAAAAAGAAGAGCCACTGCCGTTCTCGCAGAAATCGCACCAGACGCATGCGTAAAAGAGCCTCCACTCTTCTTTCACCCGGTCACCGCCGCACTCGCTAATTTATAAAATATATTATTTATTACGATAATATATTTTAAATACTTACTATTTTTGACAATTAACATGTCTCTCATAGAGATTCTATATAATATCGTTGTAACTCTATGATCTTTTTATTTTCTCTCTTATTTTTCAACTCCCTTAAAAATTATTTGGAGAGAAATTTCACTTTCTCTTTCTCTATAAAAATAGAAAATTAAAGCATTATGCTCTAAAAAATAAAAATCTCAAAAAGTTAATACCTACAAGATTTTTATCCAGTAACAATTTTTTGAACAAACTATTTTGCGAAAATGAAAAATGGACATTTTTAAAATGTCCAAAATTGAAATATAGGATAAGTTTTGTAAAATTAAAGAACCCAAAAATTAGTTTTCAAAGCATCTTGTAAGAAATTATTGAAAAAAATATATTTACTTTTGTGACTGAAAAAAAAAACATGCGATAAGGACTTAAAAATATTTTCTGGACATTATATAAAATGTCCAAAATTTGGAACCCAAAAAGTAGTAAAAGTAGTAAAAGTAGTAAAAAATATTATTGTAGATTTTGTCATTATACAGCATCACAAAAGTCAAACTATGAAAAACATTTAGCAAGTAAAAAACATCAAAAAAGGAGTGTCCAAAATAGTGACCAAATGGTGTCCAAAGTGACCGATTTGGAAACTTTGGGATTTTTTTGTAAATATTGTGATAAAAAATATAAGACCAAAAGTGGTATGTATAGACACATAAAAAAGTGTAAATTAAAATATATGGTAAGCTCAAAAAGTAGTGAAAAAGTAGTAAAAAGTAGTATCTCTATGGATGAGATAGATGATCCATATTTAGAAATAGCAAATCTTAAAGAAGAAAATCTAAAATTAAAAGTTGAAATTAAAGATGAAAAAATTAAAAGTTTAGAAAAACAATTAGAATATGAAAAGCAAATAACGAAAAAATGTATAGAAGTAGCTAAAACTAATGCAACTACTACCAATAACTATAATAACTGCGGTAATCAAAACATATCTATTAAGTTATTTTTAAATGAAAACTGTAAGGATGCTCTTAATTTAACCGATTTTGTTAAAAATATTCAAGTAACTTTGGAGGATTTAGCATATACAAAAGATAATGGATTTGTAGATGGTGTGACGAATATAATTAAAAAACAATTGGAAGACTTAAAACCAACAGAAAGACCAATACATTGTAGTGATGCAAAGAGATTAAAATTCTATGTAAAAGATAATGATAAATGGGAGAAAGATGAAAATAATGAAAAAATAGATAATACGATAAGAGACGTAAAATTAAAGCAAACAAAAACAATGACAGAATGGGAAAATCAAAATCCAACGTATAAAAATGATTCTAAATTAATGGATGAATGGATGGATATATTAGATAATGTATCGGAAGGACCAGATAATCCCAAAAAAGCAAAAACAGCTTTGAAAAAGAAAATAGCATCTTGTACCGAAATAAAAGATGCTATGGAAAAAATCAATTAAATTTTTCATTAAGAAGAGCAATAGTAACGTCTTCATTTTTTGAAATAGCCAATATACCCTTAAATCGCCTATTGATTTCAGGAAAAGGAATATTGACAATAAGTCTTTTTCCTTCAGTAATATATTCTTTAAATTTTTTATAAAGTAATTTAACGGGTTCATAAGTCATATCTAAATTAAAATGAGTTAGTTGAATTAAAATTTCTCTAATTTCATCTTGTCTTTCTTGTTTGGTTCTATACTCAATTTTTTTCTTTTCTCGTTTAACCTTTTTCTTTTTGTTATTAATCATATAAAATAACAAAAAGATTAATTTTTAAGTTATTTGCGCGAAAATCTTGATGGAAATACAATAGTTCTATTCCCTCCTCTATTAAATTCTCGGTATCTTCTTGTTGAGTATCTAAATGGTTCATTATCATTAAAATCTTCAACAGTAATATCATTTTCAACAAGAGGTCTTGATGATTGATTTCTTCTGCATAAAGGACAATTAGGTGTTTCTCGTAACCAAGTATTAACACAATTTTTATGAAAAATATGATTACACGATAGTACCTTTTTATCAGTATTTTTAATTTTGTCTAAACATATAGAGCATTCTGGTTGTTCTTGAGATATTACAACATTTCTATTTACACGTTGAAAAAAAGGTTGAACTATATTACGGTTTATTTGTGATGTAGGAAAAACGTAGTGAGGCATACCATCGTCGTTTATATTAGCAGCATCAGCTAATCTGGATTGACCAACTGCCATCATTTTAACAAGTTTTTTAGGAGAAAAACAAAAATTACCAAAATTAGGTAATTTACCAGAAAAGCCATTATCATCGTGGTTTTTAATTTCAAAATAATAATTACCTGATGGTAAGTAATTTCCATTTTCATCATATACTCCCCTTATTGTACTAATTGTTGTTTTTATTTTTCTTATTGACATATATTTTATTAAATTATTTTATTTTTGAGCAAATAGTGTTTGTAAATAAAATTAATCATAGTGGAGGAAAGATTTTTAACGAAAGGTTTTCCATATTTAACCAAACATTTTTCTAATTTATCTATAGTTTCATTAAGTGGGTTGTCGATGGAATCAAATATAACCTTTTTATAATGTTTATTGAAATCTATAAAACAAGAATGAATAGCCAAATTAAAATTTCCATTGTGTAACATATCTTGAAAACTTGGTAAATATTTAGTTTGGGATTTTATACATAGTTCTCTTTTTTCAGTAAAATATTTTGCAAAATAATAATAAATAATACTTGGAAATATAAAACAAAGCCCGTGGTGGTCGTGTTCTTGTAAATTAACACCATAATAGTTATGAGTTTCATCCATAGTATAAATAATATTAGTATTAAGACAATAATTACAATATTGAACAATAGTATTCATAACAACAAAATCTACGGTATTTTTCCCGAAATCATATTTTTTACATCTTTTTCGTGTAATATATTCTTCAAAATATGTATAGGGTTTCATAACATCCCCATGAGGATTCATATAGTATAAATGATATTCATTATTTTTGGGAATTAAAATGGCACACGTTCCGTGAGTAGCATAATTTCCTTCTTCTTTTCTATCTAAACAATAATTTATTGCATTAATGTTCAAGAAAATTATTTTTTTGTGAATACAATCATTTCGAATTTTTTCACAAAGAAATTCTTCTTGTATATGTCTTTTATTATCTTTATAATAACACGTCAATAAATCTTGTATATTTTCTATATTATTTATATCTTTACATATTTCCCAAAAATTAATAGTAGTTGTAAGTAGAGATAGTTTGTCTCTAACAAATTTATTAAAATGGGTAAATTTTAAATTGTGTAATATTTTATTAGCTTGTGAGATATCACAAGCTACATCCATTTGACACTGGGAAGCTTTTTCTAATATATCTCTATAAGTAGTTCGTTTATTTAAACATTTGTCATAAACTATCATTATTGTTATTTTTATAATAATAGTTTTATTAGCTTTTTATTATTCAATTTTATTATGGCATATTAAAAATACCAGACATTTTAGCTGTATTATTTAAACCATAAGTTGTATTACCAGATATATAGTATAAATTATCTGGTGTTTCTTGAGGAACTCTGAAAACAACAGTACCAACTTCAGTTCCTTGTCCAGTAACACTACCATATTGGTAATCAGTGCCAATAACTCTTTCAGTTTTAATATAAAAGGGATGTCCTGGTGTATTAACCTTAAATATATAAGTAATATTTTTACTAAGAGTAAGTTGTACATTATCTTGATAATTAACTGGATATTCTGTAAATCTATATGATTCATTATTATTATTTATAATTTGGTCAAAAACAACAGAATCTGTAATGGAAATAGTTGGCGTTGATTCTATATTTTCTATTTTATTAAGGTAGTCTGTATATTGTACTTGAACTTTAATAGTTTTACCTATATCATCATCAACCGATGTATAATTTGAACTATTTATCCCAATATTCGTTGAAGAATTAGCGTCATTTATTCTAATCCATTGATATGTAACTGCGCCATTTATACCATTAGGATCGGTAACATTTGCAGTAAGTTGTTGTCCTTTAGCAAATATACCAATTACTTCTACTTTTCCATTACCATTAATTTCTGAAGTTTCAGAAGACATAATATCTTCATTAAAGTTATTAAAATCTGTGTATTGAGCATTGACTTTTATAGTTTTACCAGCGTCCTCATCTACCAATGTATAGGTATTTTGATTTAATATATTTTGAACAGTCGTTTCAGTGGCACCATCAATTCTTATCCATATATATTGAACATCATTAAATCCATTATTATCACTTAAATTAGCAGTTAATACTTCACCAACATGAGTTGTTCCAGTTATATTCAAAGTAGAAGGGGTATTAATAATATTTGTATTAGCAGAGTTGACCAATTCAGCGTTCCCTAATTCATCTGTATAATCAACAGATACAAATATAGTTTTACCTATATGATCATTATTAAGTAGTAATATCTCACCATCTGTTCCTACACCGAATTTAATAATATCATCGTTGGATGTGAATGGGTAATATTTCCAATAGTAGATAAAGTCAACTATTTTAATAGTTCCTACCATATTTGTATGATTAGCACATCTATAATATAATGTATTAGGCCAATTTGGCTGTACATCAAGTGTCCAAGTTCCAGAATATACGTCGTGTGCATCGTTATTACCTGTAAGTGTACTTCCATCATTATGAACTATTCCATTAGTATATAAAGTTCCGTCTAATATATCATCAGTTTGTATTCTTAAAGGATGATTAGCTGTAACATCTATACCAATAGTATATGTTCTGCCTCTTTGTAGTGTAATAGTTGGATTAATTTCCGAATCGTTACTATTCCATATATAAGCATTGAGAGTAGGATTGTATGATATATCTTGTTGAAGATTTGTCCCACCAATTCCATTGGAATCAGTTAAATTAGCAGTCAATGTTTCACCTGGAGAAGTAATACCAGTTATAGTAACATTTCCTGTTTGACTAATTTCATTGGTTAATATTGAATTAATAGTTTTACTTGAATTATTAGTTATATCAGTATATTGGATATTAATTTTGATTTTATTTCCACCGTCTTCATTTATAAGTATATAATTATCACTATTAACACCAACACTAAATTCATTATTACTTGTATCTACTCTAATCCATTGATAGTTAATATAAGTATTAAGTATATTAATAGTTCCAATCATATTAGTATGATTTTGACATCTATAATATAATGTTTCTGGTGTATTTTCATCGATAATTAATGTCCAAGTTCCATCTACTTTATTTGTTGCAGCTGATATTCCTGTCGTACCATCACTATGACTTAAACCATCTCCATATAAAGTTCCATTTAAATCAGTAGTTGTTTGTAATCTTATAGGATGAGCACTGGTTACATCTATATTAATTGTATAAGTTTCACGTCTTCTTAAATTAATAGTGGGATACAATGTTGGTGGATCATTTTCTAAAATATAAGCATTATTAGCAATATTGTATGATATATCATAAGTTGTAATTGTTTCAGTAGTTATACCCTGAATATCATCAAAGGTGACAGATAATTGTTGTCCAACAGTAGTTGTCCCGGTTATATTTACTTTTGTTATATATCTTGTTGTTGTTGATGTAATGTTTTCCGAAAATCCTCCATTATCTATATATTGTACATTAACTTTAATTTTTTTTCCATAATCATCAGCAACGAGTAAATATGTAGAATTAGTGCCACCAGTAATATTTGTTTCAGTTATATTGCTTGCATCTACATCATCAACTCTAATCCATTGATAAATTGCATCTGTAAAACCATTTAAATCATTAATATTAACTGTAAGTATGTTATCGACAGTTTCTTCTCCAGAAATAACAACATTTCCAAGAGAATTTATAATAGTAGTAGCATCAGATGTAATATTTTCACTATAACCTTTACTATCTGTATATTGAACATTAACTTTAATAGTTTTACTTGTATCATCGGAAACAATAGTATAATTGGGAGAATTATCACCTATATTTATTTCCGTGGACCCATCAACCCTAATCCATTGGTAGGTAGCAATTATATTATTAAGTATATTAATAGTTCCAATCATATTAGTATGATTTTGACATCTATAATATAATATATTGGGTGCATTTTGAGGAACAGTCCATGTCCAAGTTCCATCTACTTTATTTGTTGCAGCTGATATTCCTGTCGTACCATCACTATGACTTAAACCATCTCCATATAAAGTTCCATTTAAATCAGTAGTTGTTTGTAATCTTATAGGATGAGCACTGGTTACATCTAAATTAATTGTGTAAGTTTCACCTATTATTAGATTAATAGTGGGATACAATGTTGGTGGATCATTTTCTAAAATATAAGCATTATTAGCAATATTGTATGATATATCATAAGTTGTAATTGTTTCAACAGTACTCTGAATACTATCAACATCAGTTACACTGGCATTTAATGTTTGACCTACAATTTTATTTCCAGTTATTGTAACACTTCCGACAGTATTAACAGGGAATGTTTCGACAGATGTAATATTTTCAGAAAACCCAATATTATCGGTATATTGTGCATTAACTTTAATAGTTTTACCTATATCGTCGGAAACAATAGTATATTGATTAGTATTTGTTCCAATATTTGTTTCAGTAGCTCCATCAACTCTAATCCATTGATAAGTAACAGTGTCAGGAATACCATCAACATCAGCAATTAGTACTTCCAAAAAATTATTTACAATTGCAATACCTGAAATATCAATAGTTCCCAATGTATTTATTGTTTCTGTTTCACTGGAAAATATATTTTCATCATAATTATGAGCATCTGTGTATTCAGCATTAACCTTGATTGTATTTCCACTATCAGGAGTTTGAACAACATAAGTGTTTTGATTTAAAATATCTTGAACAATGGTTTCATTAATTCCTTCAACCCTTATCCATGTATAAGAAATATCATTTGTACCATTTACATCATTAACAGTCGCAGTTAAGGTTTGATTAGGGGATAAAGTACCGGTAATTTCAAGAGACCCTTGTTTATTTATAGGATTTGTGCCCAAGGATGTGATATTTTGAGGATAATTATCCAAATCATTATATGATACATTAACTTTAATAACTGTAGTAGCATCTGCATCAACTAATGTATATGTGGAATTTGTGGCATCTGTAATTTCTACATCATTTCTTAACCATTGGTATTCAATAGTTTCTGGTACTCCATTACTATCACTAATAGATGTATTTAGTGTTTGACCAGTGGAAGTGAATCCAGAAATTGTGACAGTACCAGTTACATCATCTGCACGAAATATAAGAGATGTTTCTGTAGATGTAATATTTTCATTAAAACCATTATCATCAGTGTATATAGCATTTACTTTAATTGTATTTCCACTATCATCTCTTTGTAAAACATAATTAGCATTATTTGAATTTACAATATTAGTTTCAGTACTTCCATCGACTCTAATCCATTGATAAGTAATAGTGCCAGATATTCCATTAACATCATCTATGGAAGCAGTTAATGTTTCATTTTGTTTATTAGTTCCAGATATAGTGATAACACCAACATCGTTAATAAGATTAGAATTCAAAGATGTAATATTTTCATCAAAACCATCTAAATCTTTATATTGAGCATTGACTTTTATAGTTTTACCAGCGTCATCATTAACAATAGTATATTGATTGTTATTTGTTCCAATATTAGTTTCAGTACTTCCATCAACTCTAATCCATTGATAAGTAATCAAATTTTCATCAATTATATTAATAATGCCACTTATATCAGTATGATTTGTAGAGCTATAATATAATGTATCAGGAGCATTTTCATCAACAATCCATGTCCAAGTTCCAGAAGATTTATCTGTTACAGCAATATCACCAGTAGTATCAGTAGTCCCATCATTATGAGTTATTCCTTGACTATATAATGTTGTTGGGTCTGATTCTAATCTTACAGGATATTCAGTAGTTACATCTATACCAATAGTATATGTTCTTTTTCTTTCAAGTGTAATAGTTGGAAAGGTGTTTCCACGAACCTTATTCCAAAAATATTCATCATTCTCATTTAATGATATATCAAGTGTAGTATTTGTTTTTATATTATTTGTATCAGTTACAGTAGTAGTTAATGTTTGACCGGTAACAGGATTTCCCGATACAACAATAGCACCAGACATATCTATTGTATTTGTTAGTTGAGAAGTTAAATTTTCAACATAGTTATCTAAATCAGTATATGTTACATTTACTTTAATTTTTTTAGAAACATCATCTTCGATGATAGTGTATGTATTATTATTTGTTCCAATATTTGTTTCAATACTATCATCAACTCTAATCCATTGATAATTAATTACATCAGGCAATCCATTACCATCAGTAACAATAGCAGTTAGTGTTTCTCCAAATATAGGAAGCCCTAAATTATTATCGATAATTCCAGTAATTTCATCTGCATTTTCTATAACAGAAGTATCATTAGAAATAATATTTTCAAAAAATAAATTATTATCAATATATTGGGCTCTCACCTTAATGGTAAATCCAATATCATCTTCTATTAATTGATAATTTGGAGAGTTAGTACCAATATTTGTTTCAGTAGTTTCATCAACTCTAATCCACTGATAAGTAATTGTAGAAGGAACACCATTTACATCAGTTACACTCGCAGAAATTATTTGTTTTTTTTTCATTGTTCCTGAAACAGTAATAATACCAAGAGAATTAACTGCTACAATATTATTTGTTGGTATTGATGAAATATCTTGACTATAATTATCATCGTCTGTGTATTGAACATTAACCTTTATTTTTTTATAGACATCATCTTGAACAATAGTATATTGATTATTATTTGCACCAACAATATTGGTTTCAGTATTACCATCAATTCTAATCCATTGATAATTAATTGTACCAGATATGTTATTTGCATCAATAACAGTTGCTATTAAAACAATATCTCTTTGTGCAATTCCTGATACAGTAACAGTACCGATAGTATTAGCAGGTTGAGAGATTTCATCAGTTGGTACAGATGAAATATCGGTATAATACATATCATCATCAGTATATTTAACATTAACAATGATATTTTTACCGACATCACCATTTAGTAATGTATAGGTATTATTTGTATTTAATTTTCCAATAATAGGGCTTCCTATATATGAGTAGGAATTTCCATCTTTTCTTGACCATTGATAAATAATTTCACCAGATATTCCGTTTAAATCGATAACATTAGCAGTTAAGGTTTGTTCCTTTATATTAGTCCCAGATATTGAGACACTCCCTGGTTGGTTAATAGGTTGTACAATTGTATCAGTTACACTTGAAATTATATTATTAATATAGTTATCATCATCAATATATCTTGCTTCTACTTTAAATTTTTTTCCAACATCAATATCTGTTAATAAATATGAATTATTTGCGTTATTTATATATACTTCAAAACCTGTTTCAGGATAAACTCTTATCCATTTATATTCAATATATGGTGTGCTGATTCCATTATTATCTATAATAGATGCACTAATATCTCTACCCTTAATCATATCACCATTAATAGTAATTTGTCCTTGTTTTTGATCAGGGAATGTAATTATGTTAGTAAGTGGTGAAGTTATATTTTCAACAAGATTATTATTATCTGTATATGTAATTTTAACTTTAATTTTATTACCAACATCTCCATGAACTAATTTGTATATATCTTTATTTTCATTTAATAATATTATTTCTTCATCATCTGGATAGACACGTATCCATTGATAAGATATATTTGTAATAGGACTGTCGGAATCAACAATATTAACAGTTAAATCTTGATGTTTTACAGTTTGACCAATTATGGATACAGTGCCAGTGAAATTAGTAGCTGAAATATTTTTAGTAGGTTGTGATGTAACAGTTTCAAGATATCCTTGGTTATCAGTATATTTAATTCTAACTTTAATTTGTTTTCCAACGTCATTATCAACTAATCTATATCCTTGATAAACAGCACCTCCAATATCTATATTGTTTCTTAACCATTGATATGTAATACCAGACATACTATAACTATTTGAATCAAAAAGTACAGCATTTAAGATATTACCTTTTACAGTTACACCCCCAATAGAAACAATACCGGCTAAATTAGTGTTTCTATAGATAAAACAACTTTGTCTTCGTCCTTTAAAATTAAACCTTTTACAGGTGGGTCTATGAGTTCTCATTTTAGTATTAGGTCCAGACTGTTGATACAATGAACATAATTCTCCATTAACACAATTATTATACCCATCTTTAGTTAGTTGTCCAGCTAATGTAGCATTATATTTTAATTGTAGTAGTCTATTTTTACTGGTAACACTTGAATTTGTTGAAAATCCTTTATTTTTATATTTTCTAACAGCAACAGGAATTTTTTTTATATCAAAAGTTTGATTGTAAAGACCATCAGGTTTTTGATTATAAATACCACAATTCGAATTATCAACGGTATTATGATTTTGATTATAAACAAACCCATCATTTTTAATTTTATATGAATTAGGGTCATTATTTGATCTAAATTCAGGTATGATTCCTACAGAATGTTGATTATGAGTTTTCCCCATTGATTGTAAATAATTCATATAGTCACCTCCATTATTTCGTAATCTTACTCCTGATTTATTTACTAATCTTGTAATACCATAAGTAGTTTTTTGACAATTTATATCACAAGTTTTTTCTTTTATAATTTTAACATTTGTAGAACAATCGGTAATACACGTAAATTTTTTTCTATAATGGTTATAAGGAACTCTGTATGGTGTAGGTTTATGTCTGACACTTAATTTTTGTTGTTTTGTTGGATTACAATCGGTAGTATCGCAATTACTTCTATTTGTATTAAGATTTTGAATTTTTCCAGATACAATATTAAATCTCGGATTTTCAAATTCAGGTGCAAATGTATTAACAAATCGACCACTTAAATCGAAAGAGCCTTCTCCTTGTATAAAATTATCATTTTCACAATTACATATTTCTTTGCTCATTATATAATATTTTATATATTAAAAAATATTATATTACTTACATTAAAAATTGTGGAGGTTTATGATTACAACAAATTCCACCCTTTGGATTAACAGTTGTTTTATGACTAACAGCACCTCTAACTCTGGCTAAAGCACTGGTTTGAGGATAATTAACTTCAGTATGTTCATCATTAAATAATGCGACATATTTACGTTGTGTATATTGACTACCATTTCCTAATGCAAAGATACCTCTGGGTTTTCCTGCAAAATACACACCATTACAATTACTTCTATCTTCTTTTGGACCATTTTTTTTTCCTGTAGGACAGTTACTCTGACCTTTAATAGTATCATATTTTAATCTATCTATTCTTGAACTTGATTCAACAGCACCTTGTGTTTTAAATTTATTGTTATTGAGTCTATAAATATTTTGTCCTCTTCCGGAAGAACAATTATCTATAGCTGTACAAGAACCACCATAACCAGTTGTGGTAATATTATTACCAGTTGGTTCTTTAGTTGCTAATTTTTTCATATATGTATCTTTTCTTCTATTTTTGATAAGCTCATGATAAGAATAAGAATATTGTTTTTTATTTGCATTCATACCACTATTTTGCTGTCCAGCAGTATTTGGTTGCATACCACTTCTAATTAATGGTCTTAAAGATCTTGTAGAAATACCAGAGGATGCTCTATTTGTATTTCCGGTAGAAAGTTTTGTATTTGAAAGAGAACCTTTAGTAGTACAATCGTTATTTGAACAATCAGTATAAGTATCTTTATATATTTCAGTTACCCTCCAACATCTATTATTAGAATTATTAGCATCACAATTCAACTTTTTTCTCCATCCTTTTAAGGGTTGCCTAAAAGGCGCATAATAACTTCTTTGTTGTCTTTGTACATTTTGGTCAGTTCCAATCCAAAAACCATTTGCATCACGAGTATTACTACAATTATTACTTGATCCACAGTAAGTAGGTTGAATAGGATTATTGGGCATATTTTTACCAATATATTCTTTTTTTATAATACTTAAAGTATTTGTTCCTTTTATTCTTCTTTTTAATCCTTCACGCATTATTTATATTATCAAAAGAAAAAATAACTAAATATTATAATATATGAAACCTAAACTATTTTTAGGAATATTATTAATATCTACAATATTATATCAACTATTTTATCAAAATATAAAAGAGGGAGTTTGTAATTATAATGATGATACAGTTGTTGATAGTAATGGTAATATAGTTAAAAGAAGTTCTGTATCGTGTCAGGAAGCAGGAATTTATACAAATAATAATAATTTAAAAGAAGTGGAAGAAAAATTAAATGAATTAAAAACTATTGCAAGGAATACATCAAAAAATATAAAAAATAATTCTAAGTCAATTAATAAAAATAGACAAAATGCAAATAGATTGGGTAATGCAGTTGCAGCTGATGACAAAGAAGAAGCAGAAGAAGGAGGTCATTGCGAGAAATATCCAAATGCGTGTAAAGATCAACAACCTTACCCACGAGGTCCTTCAGCAAGTAAGGTAAAAAGTATTATGAACTAACTAAAAAAAATCTATGAATAATATAATATGAAAACATTTATTATATTATTGAATTTTTTACTATTAACTTTAATTTTATATAATTTTATAAATAGTAAAGTTGTTGAATATTTTTCAGGTTGTTCTGGTAGTAGTAAAAACGCAGTATATAGGCAACAATCAAAAACAGATATAATGGCTTCTCAAATAAATAAATTAAAAATACAATATAACGCATTAAATAAACAAAATATAACAAATAGAGGTAATATAGGAACAAATAAGTCATTAATAAGAAGTCAAGTACAAAAGGTTAAAGGAGGTGCAGATAAAATGGAAAAAGAATTAGACAATACAGAGAAAGATTCGGGGGGTGATACAGATTACTCTCTTTCTGGTAGTAAATCTACAGCAAATGTTCACAGCGGCAATCCTGTAAATGCTAAAAATTTTGCTTCTGGTATTAGAAGTTCAAATAGTGATTCAAGAAGTTAATCAATAATTACATTTATTAATTCTATTTCATTTTCATTACTTAATGGATTATGAGTAAAAGATAATACTTCTTCTTCGTTTTCTTTATTCATATCTTTTATAATTCTATTATGAAGTTTCATTAATTTATAGTGTGAATAAGGTAATAGAAAAGTTAAAACCGTAGAAAAATTATAAAATATTATTTCTAAATTATTCCATACGTAAATATAATACAAAAATATAAAATTTAAATTGAAAATTAAATTTAAATAAAAAAATATTTTCATTTGTTGCCAATAAACCTTTTTTCTTTTTATTTTATTATAATAATTATAATAAAAACGAGTATAAAAAAATATACCAATAAACAAAAAAGTAAAATTATAATAAAAAACTTGAGGTATTAAATAATTATTTAATATATCTGTAATTATTATTTTATTTTTTTCTTCGTTGTTAAAATTTAACATTTTAACAGCTAAATAATCTGTCTTATATTCTATACACCATAATAATAACGCACCAGAAAGTCCAAACATAGTTTCACAAAAGTATATTCCTGTTAATTCATAACGAGTATTATACAAACATTTTTCTATCGGATATGTGCGTGATATAATATATTCTGTATGGCATTCCATACAGATATTCCATGCTTCTCTATCTCTATTAAAGTTTCTCCAATTAGAAAGACATAATTTATGAATATATGCACTTGTACCCTTACATTTACAAGGAGATATTAATGGGTCATCATCAGTGCCTTCATCAAAACATATTCTACATTCTTTTTTTTCCTCCGACATATAATATATTAATTATATATATATAATTAATGTATAAAAACAGACGTATAGAAGGATTTGATTTTATGGATAATGCGAAAGATAGTATGAACAAAATGAAAGGAAAAATAAAAAAAAAAGTCACCCCAGAAAAGGACAATGGGTTTTTTTCAAAAGTAGCAGAAGGAGGATCTAATGTCGGTGCCAGTTTTTTAGGACCTACTCATAATTATGCCAAAGAAATTTTGGCTCCTCAGGAAATGGGGATGAAACCCAAAGGTAGTATGGATGCTTTTGCAAAAAATGTTAGTGGAATTATTGCTTATACAGATGTTTTAGTTAGTGGAGATAGTAAAGCTCAACAAAATTCAGAATCTGGCAGACCTTGTGACCCCAAAACAGGAAAAAATTGTAGCCCTTTAGGAAATAGTTTTTTTTTAGAAACGGGTGGTAAATGTAAAGATAGTAAAGGTAAATTACATAAAAGATGGATGTACATTAATAATAAACCTACCGGTTCTATTCCCTTTATATCTGATATGACAGGAAAAAATACTCCAGGATTAAGAGGATTAATTCCAGGCGCTATAGAAAATTTAGGTCATATAAATCCTTTAGCAATGTTTTCTGGATTTTTACAAGGTACTAATCCAAAATGTAGTTTATTAAAATTAAAAACTACAACTGGTCAAAAACCAAAATATGTAGCAAACGCAGATATTGCAGATTTAGACCCTTGTTTATGGGACTCTAAAGGAAGACCAAGAAAATCTGGGTCAAGAGATAATTCTGGATACAACAAAATTGGCAATAAAAGAAAAACAGCTGGTTGTTCAACTAAAGCTGGATTTATGAATATGAATAAACAAATATTAAATAGTAAGAAACAACCATTATATCAATATGAATTAACAACTAAGGACCCTATTGCAAAAGTTTATAACGCAGTATTTGGTGGTCTTCTTATTTATTTAATGTACAAAGGTATGGTAAAATCAGGACAATTATCTTAAAACCAAATATTTTTCAAAGATTTTTGTTGAGCAACTAAAGCACCTAATATATAAAATATAGTTCCTATTACTAAATGAAATAATTTTGTGGGTTTATATTCGATTTTTAAAAATTTAACAATTAATGAATGTGGAGATTCTTCAGATGGAGGATATATTCCCCAAAATATAGCATTTACCATTAGTAATGATGTAATTATAATTCTTAACATATAGATGTATATTAAGAATTTAATTTGATAATTTATCGGCGTCTTCTGCGAGATTTTCTTCTGCGTTTGGTGCGTCTCTTCTTTCTGCGAGATTTTCTTCTGCGTTTGGTGCGTTTTTTTCTGCGAGATTTTCTTCTGCGTTTTCCACCCTGATAAGGCATTTGTGGTTGTGATTGTCGTTGTTCTCCATTTAAACCAATAGCGCCCAAAACAGCTTCTTTTGCTTTGTTTGCACCGTCTTTAGCTGCTCGTGTTGCTGCTTGAACTTGGGGATTAGCAGCAACTTTTCGAGTCATATTCCCAATTGCTTCTTTACCCTTTTCAAATTCCTCGCCGGCACTACCCTTTCTATTTGTTGGTTGTTCTTGTCCTCCTTGTGTAAAGTTCATTATAATATAAACTTATAAAAAAATTTATATTATAAATTAACGGCGGCGACGGCGTTTGGTGCGGCGACTCTTTCTTCTGCGCTTACGTTTGCTCTTTCTTGATTTACGGCTCTTTCTTCTGCGTTTTGTGCGGCGTCTTAATCTCTTTTTGGCTCCTCCTACTTGTTTTTTCATTGAATCAAGCATTCCTGTTACAGATTTTAATGCTTTCATAGCTTCGGCTTGGGCTGCTCCTGCTTCGGACATTATAACATATAGTTAGAATAAAATTATATGTTAATTAAAATTTAACGCGTTTAAATAATTCTAAAGCTGCTAAACCTCCGGCAATCTGTGCAACAACATAAGGAGCCAAATCTTTCATGTTCATTTTACCTGACATTGCCATCATTACACTGACAGCAGGGTTGAAGTGCCCTCCTGATTTTTTACCAAGGATGAAAATAGCAGCCATAAGACCGAGACCTATAGCAACAGCATCCCCAGTGGCTAAAATAATATAGAGAAAGAATAATGTTCCTAAAAATTCTGCGACAAGTTTATTAATCATTATAATATTAAAAAAGAAAATTTAATTATTGCCATTAGCTGGAGGATTAAGAGAAAATCTCTCAAAGACATTCTTAAAGTATATGACATCGCTGGATGAACCACCAATTCCAGATGTTTGTCTGGATCCATGTTGGTCTGTAGCCTTGTAATGACCAAATAACTGGGCTCTTCTTGATTTAGGGTCGTTACCAGTAGAATCATTCTGTACACCAGCATGAGCACCTCTATCAGTGCCTCCCTCACTCTGTGTTCCAGGATTTCCTCTTGTTCTTTTTTGGATTTTTTTTAATCTGGCAATTCTACTTGATGTATCAGTAGTGGGACCAGGTTTAGCAGTGCCCTCTACTAATCTATTACTGCAGGCAGAAGAATAAGCATCATTATTTACCTGAACACTTGCGTGGGGTCCTCTAAAGGTTTGTCCTCGTGCTTTACAATTATGTAAATTATTTGGGACTAAAGAAAAAGAATTTCTGTAATCTGTAATATTTTTAGCTGACATATATTATAATCTAATATAAAAATTTACCCGAATGTGCTTTCTCCGGCATAATTAATATATAAAAATCCATCTTCATCTTTTTTTTCTTCATAAACTGTGCCTAAAAGTTGAGAACAAGGAACTATTTTATTGGATACAAATAAATATAGAGCCTTTTCAGGAGATAATTGTAATCTTTTACGTATAACTAACATAAAATTAGCCATACTTAAATCTCTTGGACATAAATATTTGTTTCTATCTATTTCAGGAACTTCATTATTTATTCTTTGACATATAATAGGAACTCTTTCTGGATATTTACATATAATTCTATCTGATTCCGCAACTCTTTTTTCATAAGACTGGTTTAATTTAAAATCCGCTATTTTCTCTTTTTTTTTCTTTTTAAAAATACTAAGCATATTTATATAATAATATGAAGTTTTTTTTATATTATTATAGTTCTTTTTTTTAAGTTGTCTTTTTTCTATGGCTAAATATTATTTGGCTCTGGCTCGCATTTTACGCCTTTTTCTCTGTAATCTTCTCGTTCTTTTCTTTTTCCATTTCCACCTCATCTTGGCAGTTGATTTTTTAAACGCACATCCGTGGCTCATATATAAAATACATTATATAGTTTTTAATATAATTTTCTTATAGCTATTTGATATGCTTTATAAATTATTTCATATTTTCCTGAATTTTCTTTTAAAAATTCATCAATGACATCTTTGGGTCTCCCTATGTGTTGTTTTCTATTACCATATAAATAATCATCCATCCACAAAATACCATTTTTTTCTAAAAATTTAAATGCATTATTTATATCTCGTTTAACATATTCAGGATTATGACAACCATCTACATATATAAAATTAAATGTAATTTTATTTTTTAGAAAAAAATCATCAGAAGTAATACAATGATGGGTAATCTTATTAAAATTTTTACTTTTGCTAATATTATTAATAAATCTATTTTTAACATTTACATCTACATATAAAGTTGTTATACCATTAACTGTTCCAGAATCAAAAAAAGGATCAACACATAGCAAAAAAGATTTTTCATTATCTAATAATTTATCTGAGAAAAATACACTGGACTGACCTTCAAATGATCCAATTTCTAATATTTTATTAACATTTTTAGAATTTATAAAAGTTTGAATGTCTTTTTTTATTCCAGAGTTATTAAACCAATTTTGTGTAAATTCATAATTCATATATTTTATATATTTAATTAATTTTTATATTATTTTTATAATATCGTTAATATCTTTATTGTCTTTTTCAATGCTCATTTTTCCAAATAAATTATTTTTAACTCTATATTTTTTATAATCTAATATAATAGATAAATTGCAAAATTTAATACCTTGATAATAAGAATGGTTATCAGGATTATAGATTATATCTTCAAAATGATTTGTATAGTGTTTATGAAGGGTATATTTATTATGATTATCAAAACAAGTATCTTTAAAAATATCTATATATTTCCTATCAATAAATAAATCCATATCACCACAATCTCGTATCCCATAAACTGATAGAACAGATGAACTTGTAATGCATATTTTTTTTGTATCTATATTATTTTCTTTACAAAACTGTTTTAATTTTTCAAATAATTTATTAAAATTTGGAAATTTGATGTACAATGATGGTGCTTTATTAATAAATGAAACAGTATTAAAATTTAATAAATCAAGTAAAGAATTACACTCTTTCTGGGTATCAGGTATATGAATACTATGATTACCTTTTTTATAATATTGTCGTACTTTTTTTTTATAGTCTGTTAATGTATTAAAATCTTGTTTTTCTATAAAATAAAGTTTCAAAATATTACCATTGTTGAAACAGGGATATGCTTTATTTTTATATCCGCCATTTTTACACCAAACTTCTTCGAAATATAATAATTGTATAAAATTATTATTAAAATTTTTTTTTAAATTATTCAGTGGAATATCTATATTGTAAATGATTTTTATTTCATTTAATAAATTATCTGGTAAGGTTTTATCATTTGGAAATAATAAAATACAACTGAAGTTGTTATAATAATTTTTTAAAAAGCGATACATAGTATAATTGCAATATTTTAGTGCGTAGTTTCTTTTTTTAAAAAAATAGATATTAGTTGGATAATACCAGGTAGTGACAGGCATCGGTTTAAATATAATATTTTTATTAATTATAAAATCATAATAAAATAATATTGATGCACGATGAAATCCGTCTTCTATCCAATAATTATTATTATTACAATAAATAGGTATGGGTATTTTATTAGTTTTTGTAACTTTTATATCTTCAATCAAGTTATTGAAACATTTAATGAAAGCGTTTTCCCCATTTTTTGGTGTATTATTATCCCATGTTTTACTCCAATTTGTTTCGGATAAATTATTAAAAGCTCTTTTATGTTCAATATATAAATTTATAAAAAAATCGGTATTATAATTATTCTCATAAAAATCAACATATTCTAATCCAACTATTAAATCTATTCTATTTTTATTTACAAGGTTAAATTTGTTAAAATAATTTTCATCAGTGGTGATGGCTATTTTGCTATTCATTATATATTCTATAGTAAATTGATTTATTTATATTATTATGTAAATAGATATAAAATGAGTCAAAATTTCATATTAATCGATGGAAGTTACTTTATATTCTATAGATTTTTCGCATTATTGAATTGGTTTAAATTGGCAAGAAAAGAACAAACAATTGATAAAGAAAATCCTCCTATTGAGAATTTAGAATTTCTTAGTAAATTTAAAAAAACGTTTATTTCAAAAATAGAAGAAATACAAAAAAAACTAAAGATAGAAAATCCGATAATAATAGTAGGTAAAGATTGTCCTCGTAAGACAATCTGGAGAATGAAACATTTACCAAGTTATAAAGGAAATAGAGAGTATGGTGATTTTTTGGGGGGTCCATTCTTTAAATTAGCTTATTATGATAATTTATTTATAAAGGGTGGAGCGAGTAAGATAATGAAATATCCAGAATTGGAAGCAGATGATTGTTTAGCTATTTTAACAAAAAAGTTAAAAAATACATTTCCTGATGGAAAAGTAACAATAATAACAAGTGATATGGATTATTTACAATTAGCATGTGAAAATGTAGAATTATATGATTTAAAATTTAAAAAATTAACAGAGCGAAAGTCATCATATAATGATGCAAAAAAAGATTTATTTGTGAAAATAATAACAGGTGATAAGAGTGATAATATAAAGGGAGTATTTAAACGATGTGGATTGAAAACAGCGTGTAAATATTATGAAAATAAAGAATTATTTGAAAAAAAATTAAAAGAAGAAGAAGGTGCGATGGATAGGTATTTATTAAATAAAAAACTAATAGATTTTAATGAAATTCCCGAGGATTTGGTCAATAATTTTATGAATCATTATGAGTTAAATTTGACTCAAGTTGTGTAATTCTTTTATCTTGTTCTTTTACAATAATAAAGAGATTATCTATAATTTTTTTTAATCTACCAACGTTATAATTAGATTTAAAATACGCATTATCTTCAGAATTATATTTTTGAATATATTTTTCTAAATTATAGATACGTTTATTTTTAGTTTTATCATCTTTAATAATTTGATTTTTTATTGAATTAGTTAATTCATTTACAATAAATTGTATATTTTCTAATTTTTCTAAGTTACTCATATTAATATAAAAAAACAAAATTTTATATTAATATTAATTTAAATTAATGAGTAATAATTCTTGGAGCAATATTCATAGAAATTAATTCTTGAAATAATAGTTTGCAAGCATATGGTAATTGAATTCTATTGAAATCGGTTCTATTATTGCACGTTTTACAAATATGAATTTTCTTTTCACTATTAAATACAACAAACATTCCACATTTATTACATGAATGAACTTCAAATGAATCACTTGAATGATAAATTCTATCTTTTGTGAATCGACTGGCTCCATGTGAAATCATACAATCTCTTTCCATTTCGCCAAAGCGAAGACCACCATCTCTGCTTCTTCCTTCAGCGGGTTGTCGTGTGAGAACAACCATAGGACCAAAGCTTCTACTATGAGCTTTATCATTAACCATATGTTTAAGTCGTTGATAAAATGCTGGACCAATAAAGATGGAAGTTTCAAGTTGTTCTCCAGTCATTCCATTATATAAAATATCATTACCATTTCTTTCCATTCCTAATTTTTGTAATAGAGTAGTAATAGTTTTGATAGATTGTTCTCCAAAACTGGTTCCATCACCAAATAATCCTAAGTCTAATAATACTTTACCGAGTAATGTTTCTTTTAATTGTGCAATAGTCATTCTACTTGGGATAGCATGAGGGTTAATAATAATATCAGGTCTAAGTCCCTCTGAATTAGTAGGCATATCATCTTCTGGAATAACAAGTCCAATAGTGCCTTTTTGTCCATGTCTCGAACTAAATTTATCACCGATAGTAGGTTTTCTGTAAATTCTGGTTCTAATTTTTGCAAATGTATATCCATCACCATTTCTATGAATATAATTTTTATCAACATAACTTTCTTCATGTGTTCTATAAACTCTACTTTGGTCTTTATATTTGATAACTTTTGTAGGATCATTTCTATTTGCTTTAATAGGAACAACTTTTCCAATAATAATATCACCATTTTCTAATAATGTATTTTCAGGAATGACACCTTTATCATTTAATTTATCATAATTTGCGAATTTCATACCCTTTGTTTTGGTTCTATCAGCTTTACATCTAATTTCTTCATCGCCTTGAATTTTTTTATCTTCATCTTTTTCAGTATGATAAATAGTAGCTCCAAATAATCCTCTATCCAAAGAACCCTGATTGAAAAGAATACTATCTTCTTGATTATATCCTGAATATGACATAATAGCAACAATGACCATATTTCCAGAGGGTATATTATTTAATTGAATCATATTCATTAATCTGGTATCAACAAGGGGTCTCATAGTATAGGTCTGTACATAAGCAGTTTTATCCATTCTATCTTTAAAATTTGTAACATACATTCCCATTGCTTGTTTTCCCATAGCACATTGATAGGTATTTCTGGGAGATTGATTGTGTTCAGGAAAAGGAATGCAACTGGCTAAGATTCCAAATATGGTGGAAGGATGTATTTCACAATGAGTATATTTATAATATTTCGTTTCTTTATTTTTAAAACTTTTTTTATTCATAGCAATTAATGAATAATTTTGTTCGGCAGCATCAATATATTCAATAAGGGATTGATTAATTTTATTATTAACTAATAAATCTTCCCAAGATAATTCGTTATTCATAATTTCACTTGCTATTTTTTTTGTAATTAATAATTTATTTTTTTTTACTCTATATACGGGACGCATAATTCTTCCAGCATCATTACAAATATTAATTTCTTGTTGTCTAAAATCAAATGTAATACTTGTAAATATGTTAATAATTCCTTCATATTTTTTTTGTTTCATATATTTATAAAATTTATAAGGTTCTTTTACAGTTCCAATCCAATTACCATTAATGATAATTTTAACTTTATTATATAATTCTTCAAATGTAGAATCTTTTAATTTAATAATGAATTTTTCAATAACATCATAAATGGGTTGACTTAAACTCTTAATAGAGATATGAGCCAAATAAGCTAAATTTTTTACAACACCTACACTTTGACCCTCTGGTGATTCGGCGGCACAAACCATACCCCATTGAGTATTGTGTAATTTTCTTGGCGGAATTAATTTTCCACTTTTATCTATAGGTGTATTAATTCGTCTTAAATGACTCAAACTTGAAATATATGTTAATCTATTTAATACTTGTGCAACACCAACTTTATTTGAATTTGTATTTTTTATACCAAAATCACCAGTAGCCAATGCTCTTTTTAATCCATTTTCAATAGTGGTTGATTTAATAATTTTATAAATATTGGTTAAACTAATAATATTTTTGTAATTATCAGTAGATTTCCAGGAACCATTATTAATTTCTCTAATAGTTTGTTTCTGCATATCTTTTACAAGTTTATTGAAATAATTTCTAAAAAGATTATTCAAGAGAACACCGCATAAATCAACTCTTTTATTTTTATAAGAATCTCTATCGTCGCATTTTCTCCAACCAAAACTGGTTTGTAATAATTTATTTGTCATAAATCCCATAAAATATATTTTTTCTAACTTTTCTTTGCAATGTGGAAATAAATCATTGGATAAAACACTTTCTGTAAATTCTTTTTTCTTTTGTAACCCTTCTTCGTAAGTCATATTGATAGGTGTGTACATAGCTTGAGAAACAATAAAATCTAATGCTGATTCTTGTGTGCTATACTTATGTGATTCAATGATAGATGCTTTTAATGCAAATAGCATTCTTTTCATTGATTTTTCTTTAATATTTAAAATAATATATTTGCAGATTTCAATATCAGATATGATACCTAATGCTCGAAATGCGATAAATAATGGGATAGGCGTCTTAATTCTTGGAATATGAATATACATAGGATGACCGGATCCATTACTTCTATTTGCGATAGTAATATTAATTTGCTTGGGAGAGATACATTTATTATCGGGTATAGATTTAATTTCTGCTAACCATCTCCATTTATTATTATTTTTTTTTATATTAAAACACATAATATTATTTTCGGCGGCTCTTTCTTGAGCTAAACAAGTTTTTTCACTACCATTTATAATAAAATATCCCCCGCCGTCATATTTACATTCACCAGTTATATTATTGTTTAAATGATTATATTGTTTTAAAATACATATATTAGATTTCAACATGATGGGTAGTTTTCCAATATGAATTCTTGGAATTTTTTGATATAGATTTTCAATATTTTCAAGTTTGGGTCCAGTTCTCTTAATAATTTTAATATTAACATCCAGAGTCATAGCAGATGAATATGTGAAATTTCGTAATCTTGCTTCTTGAGGAAACATAATTTTGGTTGCTCCATTATTTTCATGAATTTGAGGTCTGTATATTTGAAAATTATCAAATGTAACAATCATTTCTAACGAATAATGTCCAGTTTCTTCATCTTTATCATGTTCTGAATGAATAGTAACAGGATTAAACATTTCAATAGTTTTTTTAATTTGATAATCTATAAAATTATTGTATGATTCCAATTGATGTCTGACTAATCTTTCCAAGTGTTGTCCCTTAAAATAACTTTCAATAATTTTCCAACTTAATTTTTTAATATCTATATTTGTAATTTTCTTCTTTTTACCAGTTGAAGACATATTAGAACTCATGTGAATTAATATTCTTATTACGTATTATATTTAAATCAATTTTTAATATCTATAAAATATATATATATATGTCCAATATCAATATCAATAAAAATAATAAAATAAATCTACCTCCTATAAAAGATATTTCAAAATCATTATTAAAAATTACTTGGTTTAAAAATCCCGTATTAAACCGTGATTTTTTTCCTCTACAACCTTGTAAGAAAGAAAAAATTAATATAGATAAATTACCTTTTAGTCCAATAAATAATAATTTTAAAAAACGTTTAGAAATATTAGATAATAGTTTAAATATGACAATTCAAAATATTTTAAATAATATGTCTGATAAAAGAAAACAAAATAATTATTCAAACATAAGAAATTCATTAGATAAAAATAAATATTTTAATAAAGTCGAAAATAGATTAATACCATATTCAAAAACTATAAATAAAAAACAAGCATTAGATGAATTATTATTAAGTATAAATTCTATCCATAATAATTTTTCCGATAAATGTTCTTTATTTAATTATCATAGTAAATTTAATAAAACGCAAACTCATAGATTTCCTCCAAAAAAAAAGCCATTATTATTTAATTCTCCTTTAAATCCTAATACTTTTAAACTTCCTCCACCTGCCCCAATTATAAAAAAAACAAAAGTAAATATAAATAGAGAAATAGAATCTCTTAATGATATTTTAAAATTAATAAATGATTATCCATTAAAAATGGATATAGAATATAATATTAATATGAAAGCAATACATAATATAAAGGAACCTTTAATAGAATTAAAAAATATGATAGGGATGAAAAAATTAAAACATTCTATTGTTGACCAAATTTTATATTTTATACAAAATTTTCACAAATTATCACCAAATTCCAATGACTTTATGCATACAGTTATTTATGGACCTCCTGGAACTGGAAAAACTGAAACTGCAAAAATTATAGGAAAGATTTTTAGTAAATTAGGTATTTTAAGTAAAAATTATTTTAAAAAGGTAACAAGGGCAGATTTAATTGCCGGTTATTTGGGACAAACTGCTTTAAAAACCAGAGATGTTATTAAAGAAGCTGTAGGTGGTGTTCTTTTTATAGATGAAGCTTATGCTTTAGGTAATGCTGAAAAAAGAGACTCCTTTGCAAAAGAATGTATTGATACACTTTGCGAAGGATTAAGCGATAATAAAGATAATTTAATGGTTATTATTGCTGGTTACGAAAAAGAATTAAAAGATTGTTTTTTTGCTTATAATCAAGGTCTTGATTCAAGATTTAATTGGAGATTTAACACAGATGATTATTCATATGATGAACTTTATCTTATTTTTAGAAAAAAAGTAAATGATATTGGTTGGAAATTAGATGATAAAGTAAAAAAAATATGGTTTGAAGATAAAATGGATTTTTTTAAATTTTATGGGAGAGATATTGAAACACTTTTAGCAAAAGTAAAAATTGCACATGGTCGTAGAGTTTTTTGTTTATCACTTGAAAAAAAAATGATTATTAACTTGAAAGATATGAATAAAGGATACAGTATGTTTTTAGATAATAATGAAGTAAAATCAAGAAAAGATACAACATCTAAAGATATTTTAAATCAAATGTATTGTTAAAATTCATATTAATTTTTCTGTAATTATTAATATGAGTAAGAAAAGTATATCAATCAATCCGGATTTTTTTAATTTTAAAAAAAAGAAAAAAGATAAAAAACAAAAACCAAGTTTTAAAAAAAATAAACTTAAACCAAATGATGTTAAAAAAAAATTAATTGAAAGAATTAAAGAACATCAAAAAAGAGAAAAAGAAAAAGAAATAGAAGAACAAGAAAAGAAAGAAGAAAATACATTTGAAAATGATTTTCAAAGCACTTTATCCTATCTCGAAACAATGAAAAAAAAGAAAAGAAAACAAAAAATAGAAAAACAAAAAAGGGAAACCTTAAAAAATAGAGAAAATTTAGTTCAACCCTCAATAGAACCATTACAAAATAATATTCAAGTTGATATTAACCCAATGAATGAACCTGTGAGAAAAGACCCACCATATGGATGTTTAAAAGGAGGGGCTAAGCCCACATGGAAACAATATAATAAAACATTGAAAAATAATAAAAAAGAAATTTTAGACGAGTTTCAAAATAAACCACTTTTAAATTTTAACTTAAATACTAATAATGAATTTTCTGAAAGAAAAGATAAATTAAAAGACTTACAAACAAAATTTAAAGGTATTAGTGAAGTTGTTAAACCAAAAAAATATAAAATTAAAACTAAAAGACGAAGAAGAAAAATTACTCTGGGTAAAAATAGACATAAAAAAATTGTTGGTGTTTTAGTAAAAAGTAAAAAAACACGTAGAATAATAAAAAATGAAGTAAATGTTTTAAAAAGAAAATCAATAAATGAAGTGAAGAGTTATTTGAGAAAACATAATTTAATTAAAATTGGAAGTAATGCGCCCGATCATATTTTTAGATCTATTTACGAATCTGCTTATTTAACTGGAGATATTAAAAATAAAAATGCTGATGTTTTACTACATAACTGGAATGAAGATGAAATATAATATATTAAAACTACTTAATAATATATTTTTTTTTTATTTATATGTCATTATTAGACCATTTTTTTAAAGGAAAAATTTGTGAATGTTCGTTTAGATATTTTCTTGCCTGGTGCTTTTTTTTATGTTCAATAGGTTTATCAACAACAATTATTTTAATAAACCCCAAACGTATTAATTATGGAGAAGTTACTCTAACTACAAAAATAATTTTTGTAGCTACTCTTAGTTCTATAGTTGGTATAATTTCAAGATGTATGTGTTATGAACCAAAAATTTATACAGAATTACCCAATAATAGAATACAATATACTGAACATCCATATAACATTGAATATGATAACAATCCAGATATATAAAATATTTAAATAATCAATTTAAAGCACCAAGCAATATATTAAATATTACTTGATGCCAAAAAAAAATGATAAAGATGAAAAAATGATTACAAAATATTTTAATAATTTAAAAAAATACAAAAAAAAATATGGTGAAAAAACATTAATGCTTTTACAATGCGGAAGTTTTTATGAAGTTTATAGTCCTGTAAATGAAAATGGTGAATATTTAAATCAATGTTTTCAAGACTATCTTAATATTACAAATATGAATGCAGCTGCAAGTAATAAACCATTTTTTGATGAATCAGGAAAAAAATATCCTGTTAAAATGGCTGGATTTACACATGGGGAATATTATTTAGAAAAATGGGTAAAGGTATTAATTAATAATGGTTATACAGTCGCAGTATGGGATGAAGACGGGATGATGGGTAAATCTAAAACAAGAAGTGAAAGTGTTATATTTTCTCCTGGTTGCACATTTAGTGTAGAAAAAAAAGAAGAAGATACTAATAATATTGCCTGTTATGTTATAAATACAAGTTCTGGATTTATGAGTAAAAATCCCTCTATTTCCTTTGGTTGTTCTGTTATTGATATTTTTACAGGAACAGTTAAAATTTTTGAACATTCTATTACAAAACATGATATACATAATACTACAATATTTGATGAATTAGAAAGATTCAATGCTATTTATAATCCTACTGAAACAATTATTATACATAATTATAATGATTATAATAAAGTTAAAGATGTTATACAATTTGCCGATTTAGATACAAAATCCATTCATATAATCGATGAAAATGATAAAGAAGATAAAAATTCTGTTCAAGCAAATAATTGCGATAATCAAACTTTTCAAAAAGAAATTATTTTAAAATTTTATGAAGATATTTGTGATTATGAATCATATATGAAATCTTCTATGTTAGACCAAAATCCATTTTCTTTAAAAAGTTTATGTTTTTTATTAGATTTTATATACTTACATAATGCTAATTTAACTAATAAATTACAAAAACCTTCTTTTGATAATGTAACTAACAGACTATTACTTGGTAACCATTCATTAAGACAACTTAATATTGTTACCTTAGGAAATGTAAAAGGACAACATTCATCTATAGAGAAACTTATTAATAAATGTGTAACTCCTATGGGAAGAAGATATTTAAAAGATAAAATTTTACATCCTGTTACTGATACAAACTATTTAAATGAACAATATAATATGACTGAATACTTTATTAATAATTGGGATAAATATGAATTTTTAAGAAAATCATTTCAAAATATTAAAGATATTGAACATTTATACAGAAAAATAATTTTTAATAAAGTCTCTCCAAATGATTTTTATAATTTCAATAATAATCTTCATACTATAAAAGAAATTCATGAAAATCTAAAAACTGATAAAACTATTATGAAATACATTACAAAAAATATTGGAACAAATATTGAAGAAGTTTGCGATAGATTAATTTTATTATTGGAGAGAAATTTAAATATGAAAATTTGTGAAACATTAATAAATAATAAATTTGAAATTAATTTTATTAATTTTGGAATTAATGATGTATTAGATGATGTTAGTAAAGAATATGATGATGTATTAATTGAAAAGGAAAAATGGATAAATACTCTTCAATCATTATTATGGAAGAAAAAAGATAAAAATGCTGTTATCAAAACTCATATAACTGATAAAAGTGGTATATATTTTTATGCTACTCCTGCCAGATGCAGAGGTATAAGTGAAAATTTAACAAAAAATTATAAAGATAATAATACGATAGTAAATGGTTTAGATTTATCTACATTTAAACATTCATCAGGGGGTATTTCATCAAATCATAAACTTGGTGGAACAGTTCTTACTCAATTTTATAAAAAATATAGTCAAAAATTAGATAATTTAACAGAAATTTTAACAAATATTTATACTGAATTTGTTATTTCTTTTAAAAATTATGATAATGAAATGAATGATTTTGTGAAATATGTATCAAATTTAGATATGTTAACAACAAAAGCGTTTGTAAGTAAAAATAATAACTACTGCAAACCAGTTATAATTTCAAAAGCAAAAAAAGCATTTATAGAAGCAAAAGATATAAGACATCCCTTAATTGAAAAAATCCAATTAAACGAAACATATGTTCCTAATGATGTATGTATTGGTAAAAAAAAAGATGGAATGTTGATATTTGGAACAAATGGTGTGGGGAAAAGTAGTATTAATAGGTCAATAGGTATATCTGTCATTATGGCACAAGCTGGAATGTTTGTTCCTTGTTCATCATTTAAATATAAACCATATAATGCAATATATACACGGATTTTAGGTAATGATAATATATTTAAGGGATTAAGCACTTTTACAGTTGAAATGAGTGAAGTTAGTACGTTTATTAATACATGTGACGAAAATAGTTTAATTTTAGGAGATGAAGTTTGTTCTGGTACTGAAACTTCAAGTGCTGTTTCTATTTTCGCTTCAGTTCTTCTTTGGTTAAATAAAAAAAAATCTTCTCATATTTTTGCTTCTCATTTTCATCAATTAACAACTATGAAAGAAATTGTATCTTTAAAATCATTAGCAATTAAACATATGTCGGTTAAAAATATTGGTGGAGAATTATATTATACACGTAAATTAGAAGATGGACCAGGGGAAAATATGTATGGTATTGAGGTCTGTAAATCCTTTGATTTTCCTGATACATTTATAAATAAAACTTATGAATTACGTAATAAATATAATAAAAAGTTATGTGGTTCATTAAGTAAAAAAAAATCAAGATATAATTCTAAAAAATTAAAAGGAAATTGTGAATTTTGTGATAGAGAAGGTGTAGATATACATCATTTACAACCTCAAGAAAAGGCTGATATGAATAATTATATTAAAACTATTCATAAAAATCATCCTGCAAATTTAACAAATATATGTAAAGACTGTCATGAAGAATTTACAAAAAATAAAACAATTCATAGAAAAACTAAAACAACAGAAGGTTATAAAATAATCGAACAATAATATAAATGCCTCCAATTAAATTAGATAAATCAAAAAAAAAACCATCATATTTAAAAAGAAAAAAAAAAGAACTTGGTAGAAGATTTGAAAATAAAAAGTATGAACGATTAAAAAAATCTGTTGGTACTGATGCAACGGGATTAAGAATTCAAAAATTATTATCAGATTTTGAATTATATAAAGTTAATTTCCATAATAAATTAAATGAACAAAGACAAAAAAAGAAACAAACAGGTGGTAAAAAAACAAAAAGAAAAAAGAAAAAAAGGAGACGAAGAACCCGAAAAAGATAACGCGTTTTATTTAGGATAAATTATAATTTTTATCTAATTATAATTTATAATGACATTAATGAAATTACTTGGATTAAATAACTTAAAAAGTTTAAGAGGAGGAAGACGTCGCAGTAGAACACGTAAGCGCAGAAAGAGCCGCAGAAGACAAAGAGGTGGAGATGGACATAAAGGAGCTGAGAACGCAGGAGTAGAAGTAGCAGAGGCAGTAAAAGGTGCATCAGCCGAGCAAGCTAAGTCAGGATTTTCTTTAATTGGAGGAAGACGCAGAAAGAGACGCAGAAAGAGCAGAAAGAGCAGAAAGTCAAAGAGACGCAGAAAGAGCAGACGTTCAAGAAAGAGCAGAAAGAGCAGACGTTCAAGAAAGAGAAGAGGTGGATCTAAGAAACGCAGAAAAAGCAGACGTTCAAGAAAGAGTAGAGGTGGTGCAAAAAAACGCAGACGCTCCAGAAGCCGTAGCAGAAAGAGCAGACGTTCAAGAAAGAGTAGAGGTGGCGCAAAAAAACGCAGACGCTCCAGAAGCCGTAGCAGACGTAGCCGTAGCCGTCGTAGCAGACGCAGCCGTTCTCGCAGACGCCGTTAATTAATTATATATAATTTTTTATACTAATTTATTATATATAATGACAAATATAATAGCTGCATCAGTAGATTTTATTAATTATAATATAGGTTATATTTTATTGGTAAGTTTAATTTTATTTATATTTAGGTTTTATTTTAGTGCAAAAAATATTAAGATAGAGAAACAAAAAACAAAAATAGATAAAGTAATTGTTGTTGAAAAAATGGATAATATGAAGGAAGAAATAGATACACTTGTAAAAGATAAACTGTCAAGTGAAGAATCATGTAAAAAACATAAAAGTAAAGAATTATGCACAGCTTTAGGAAGTTGTGTATGGGCGAAAACAACAGATGATGGAAATGTAATTGAAAAATGTTTAAATGCAGAAACAGTTGATAAAGGTAAAACTCTTGGTGTAGATGGTCCAGTTGATATTTGTTATTGTTCATCGAAAGGAAAATTAATACCCTGGGAAAAATATTACTATTACAACAAGGAAAATAAAATAATAGAAAAAAAAGGTCAATTTTGTTCAGCAAAAGGGGATAAATGCATGCAATAATTAATATAATAAAATTGATTTAATAATATCCTTTTTAATATATATTAAAAATGATAATTCCGATTAAGTGTTTTACATGTGGTAATGTATTGGCTAACAAATATTTATATTATGTAAAAGAGGTGCGTAAAATTAAAATTACAAATAATATGGATACTCAAGAAGTAATATATTTAGATGAAAAAAAAATCAAAAAAACGCCTGAAGGTTTAGTATTAGATAAATTAAATTTAACAAAGATGTGTTGTCGTAGACATATGCTTACACATGTTGATATTGAATAATTACAAATTTATGATAATTTATAATTTTTTTTAAAATCTAATTATAAATTATATGGTTAGATTATCAAGAGCTTATAAAAAAAAAATGAGAGGTAGAAGAAAAAGTAGAAAACAAAGAGGAGGAGGATGTGGTTGTGCGTCACCAATGGCAGGAGGAAAAAGAAGAACAAAGAGAAGAAGAAGAAAAAAATCAAAAAGAGTAAGAAGAACAAAGAGAAAAAGACGTAAAAAACGCAAAAGACGTAGAAAACAAAGAGGAGGTAATTTATTAGCATCCTCTAACGATAGTAATTTATCTTGTAATTATCCCAAAAATTTAGGAAATCATTTTGGAAATGAATTAAATCCAAATCCTTACTTTCCAGACCCCCAGAATAACAATGGAAATATGAAAGGAGGAGGATTATGGAGTGATGTAAAACAGTATTGGTGGAAAGGAAATGATGCTATTACAAATACAGGTCAAACATATAAAGGAGAAAAACATAAAGTTCCAGTAGATACGTTAGTTCATCCAGGAATGGCAGATAAACAATATACTTATAGATCATTAAATTTAGGTGATATTCATAATACAAAAGCTAATGAAGTAAAAAGCTTATTGTAAAAAATTATAATTATATATTATAATGGAATTAATAAAATCATTTAAAACTTTATGTGCTCCAGCACAAATTTATTTAGCTATTTCCGCATTAACAACAATGACAATGTGTTTTCAAAATATTGGCAATCCAAATATGTATGCTTGTGGTTTGATGAAAGCTAAAACTCCCATACATAATATGATATATTTTGCATTTAAAATATTATATATTTTTGTATGGACGTATTTATTGAATATGTTATGTAAAAAAGGTATGAAAAAAGTATCTTGGTTATTACTTTTATTACCTTATATACTTATGTTTATTTTTATAGGTTTTATAATAGTTCTTTTACAAAATAATTAATTAAAAGTTAATAATAAATATTATCTTTTAAAATTAGTTTTAAAAAAAATGCTAATGATATATTATATGAGTAAAGATATTATTTCTTGGAAAACTATAGATAAATATTTTAATGATAATAAAAATGTAATAATAAAGCATCATTTAGATTCATATAATGAATTTTTTTCAACTGGTATAAAAAGTATTTTTAGAGATAGAAACCCTGTAAGAATTTTTAAAGATTTAGATAAGGAAACAAAAGAATATAAATATGAATGTGAAATATATTTAGGTGGTGTAAATGCTGATAAAATATATTATGGAAAACCAGTTATATATGATGAGACAAGAGAACATTATATGTATCCAAATGAAGCAAGATTAAGAAATATGACATATGGATTTACAATACATTATGATGTAGAAATGAAAATAAAAATTTTAATAGACAAAGAAGATGGTAACACAGGAAAAAATAAATGGGAAGTTCATAATCAAACATTATCATTTGAAAAAATATATTTAGGTAAATTTCCAATAATGTTACAGTCAAATATGTGTGTATTACAAGGATTACAAGCAGAAGCAAGATACAATATGGGAGAATGTAAAAATGACCCAGGAGGTTATTTTATAATTGATGGAAATGAAAAAGTTATTGTAAGTCAAGAAGGAAGAGGAGATAATTTGTTATATATATTAAAAGATATTAATGATATTTATTCATATGTAGGCGAAATAAAATCTGTGAGTGAAGATTCATCAAAACCCAAAAGAACATTATCAGTTAGATTAGTAAGAGAACAACCCTCTCAAAGTAATAATCATATAGTTGTAAATATACCTCAAATAAGAAAACCTGTGCCTTTATTTATAGTTTTTAGAGCATTAGGAGTAATATCGGATAAGGAAATTATAGAAACATGTTTATTAGATTTAGATAAATATGAAAATTTAATTGATTTATTTATACCAAGTGTCCATGACGCAGGTAATATTTTTACCCAACAATCTGCTCTCTCTTATTTAAGTGGATTATGTAAAAATAAAACAAAATATCAAGTATTGCAAATTTTAATGAATTATTTTTTACCTCATATTGGTGAGATGAATTTTAAAGTAAAAGCATTATACTTGGGTTATATGGTTAAACGATTATTAAATGTTTCAATTGGACAAGAAAAGCCAACAGATAGAGATAGTTTTGAATTTAAACGATTATCAGTATCTGGAAAATTAATTCATAATTTATTTGACGAGTATTATAAATTACAACTTGATAGTTTATATTTAACTATTGATAAAAAATATTTATATAGAAAAAATAAAACAGCATATCAAGGATTAAGTTTTATAGATTTATTTATTGAAAATAATGAAGAATTTTTTAAAGAACGTATAGTAGAAACCGGCTTTAGAAAGGGTTTTAAGGGTGATTGGGGAGCATCTTCTCATACAAAAAAACCCGGCGTTGCTCAAGAATTAAATAGATTATCTTTTTGGGGATTTTTATGTCAATTAAGAAAAACAAATCTTCGTATATCTGCTGATGGTGCGAAAATAATTGCGCCAAGATTACTTCATACAACACAATATGGGTTATTGTGTCCTTTACATTCACCTGATGGTGGAAATGTAGGTCTTCATAACCATATGTCTGTATCAACTATAATTACTAAGGGTTCGTCAGGAAAACCATATATTGATTATTTACGAAAGTTAGGTATGAAATTAATTGAAGAATGCTCATTAAATTATATGAAATATACTACAAAAGTATTTATTAACGGTGCTTGGATTGGATGTGTAAGTGACCCATTTAAAATAGTAAATATTATGAGATTACATCGTCGAAATAATATGATAGATATTTACACAAGTATAGCTTTCAATATTAAAAATAATGAAATTTTAATTTGTTCTGATTCTGGAAGACCAATGAGACCTTTATTTTACTTAATGAATGATATGATATCATATGAAAGAGAAAAAGTATTAAAATTATATGATGATGATTCTATAAGTTGGGAAAATATAATTTATGGCTTTAATAAAACAAAAAATATATTAGAAAAAGATTGTAAAATAAATCTGGATGATAAAACTGTAAATTCATTAGTAGAGAATGCTTGTTTAGTTGATTATTTAGATACATTAGAATTAAATAATATGTTATTAGCTCATTCAAATGATAAAAGAGAAGAATATATAAAAAAAAGAATAACGCATTGTGAAATACACCCTTCTTTAATTTTAGGACTAATGGCAAATCAAATTATATTTCCAGAAAATAATCCTTATCCACGTGATGCTTTTTCCTGTGGGCAATCAAAACAAGGTGTTTCACTATATCATTCAAATTTTAATACAAGATTTGATAAATCATGTTTTGTTTTGAATTATGGACAAATTCCATTAACAAAAAGTAAATATTTAAATTATACTACAAAAGAAGAACATCCATATGGAGAAAATGCTATTGTAGCTATTATGTGTTATTCGGGATATAATGTAGAAGATGCTGTCATAATAAATGAAGCTTCACTCAAAAGAGGATTATTTAGAACAACATATTATAACACTTATCAAGCTTTTGAAGAAACTGAAAAAATGGGAAATATTAAAGTAGAAAAGAAATTTATGAATGTATTAGATAAAAATATTTCTGGATTAAAACCAGGGTATGATTATCAATCTTTGGATAAAACATCTGGTATTATTAAAGAAAATAGCAAGGTTACAGAAAAATCTGTAATAATGGGAATGGGATCTAATAGTATATTATCAAGTGATTCTTATGTAGATAATTCAATATATGCAAAAAAGGGTCAAGTTGGTATTGTGGATAAAGCATTTATGACTGAAGGAGAAGAAGGAAAAAGAATAGCAAAAGTTAGAATAAGAGGTGTAAGAATACCACAAATGGGGGATAAATTTTGTTCAAGAGCTGGTCAAAAGGGAACAATAGGAATTATATTACCTGAACGCGATATGCCTTGCACTGAAGATGGTATCAGACCTGATATTATTGTTAATCCTCACGCAATGCCAAGTAGAATGACAATAGGTCATTTAGTGGAAACACTGACAAGTAAAACAGGATGCATTTATGGAGCCTTTGGTAATTGTACAGCTTTTACAAATAAAGGACCCAAACATAAAGAATATGGTAAAATGCTAACGGAACAAGGTTATCATTCAAGTGGTAATCAAATATTATATAATGGTATGACGGGAGAGCAATTAGAAACAGAAATTTATTTTGGTCCAACATATTATTTACGTTTAAAACATATGCCCAAAGATAAAATAAATTATAGAGCAAGGGGTCCAAGAACAGCTTTAACAAGACAAACTGTCCAAGGAAGAGCTAATAATGGAGGATTAAGAATTGGAGAGATGGACAGAGATTGTTTAATCGCACATGGATTAAGTGGATTTATTAAAGAATCTATGATGGTAAGAGGTGATGAATTTCAAATTACTATTTGTAATAAAACAGGTTGTATTGCAATTTATAATGAAGAAAATAATATATTTTTAAGTCCTCACGCAGATGGTCCTATCAAATTTGTTGGAAATTTAATAGAAGATTTAAATGTTGTAAATATAAGTAAATATGGAAGAGATTTTAGTCTAGTAAAGGTTCCATATGCTTTCAAATTATTGATGCAAGAATTAAAAACAATGAATATTCAAATGAGAATAATTACTGAAGATAATATTGACCAATTATTAACATTAACTGAAGGTACAGATATTACAAAATTAACAAATGGGACATTTTTGAATTTAGAACAAGTTCAAAATGAAATATTAAAAAGGCAAAATGAAAAAGATATAGATAATCAAGTAATTAAAGAGAAAAAGGTAGAAGAACTTGCTGCAACACCTCAAAGTATTTTATATGAGGATATTGATGGAGTAGATACATATATACCACAACAAAATGAAGTTAATGAAGATGATGACGATGGTATAGATTTAGATATAAATGCATTAAGTGGATTTAATTTTAGAAATGGAGATTTAGTAAAAGTAAAAGAAGGTTATTATGAAAATCAATATAGAAGTTCCGTTTTTAAGGTAATAGATTATGATAAAGAAGATATGCAATATAGTTTATTGGGAGAAAGTGGAGAGAGAGAAGGAGAATTAATAAGTGTTTGGGAAGATGAAATAGAAAATTTTAAAGATATACCCACTATTAATGATATACAAAGAATGAATGATGGATTAGATTTAATTAATCCATTTGCGGAAGGTAGACCTCAAACTCCTACAGAAAAAGATGGTTATATAGGAGATTTATTACTTGATGAATTTAAGCCTATAGAGGAAGAAGAGGAAGAAGAGGAAGAAGAAGAGGTTGATAAAGAAAAAGAAGAAGAAGAAGGAGAAAAAATATTAGATTCAAAAAGTTCTTTAGATATTACATCTACAGAAGGATTAGATAAATTATCTACTATAGAAGAAGAAGAAAAGAAAGAAGATGAAGATGAAGATGATAATATAAAAAAAACTATAACATAATTATTTTATATAAAATTGAAAATTATATAAAATGAATTATATAAGTAATATAAATATGAGCGCAGGAAAAATTACGAATAGTCAAATAATTTCACATTTATTTAATTCAAGAAAAATAATTTTAGATTTAGCAAAACGTAGAGGATTTAATATTGAGGAATATAATAATTTTACAGTTAATGATATTTTATTAATGCATACAAATAAACAATTAGATATGTTACTTACAAATAATGATACGGGTAAAAAAATATATTATAAATATCATTTAACGACAAAAATTCGTCCAGCACAAGTCCAAGACTATATTGAGGATTTATTTCAATTGGATGACCCTCCAATTTTAACACAAAATGATGATTTAGTAATTATTGGTAAAGACTCACCAAATCCTGCTTTAAAAAATTTATTACATTTAGAATATGAACAAAACCAATATTATGTAAACATATATAATATTCATAATTTTCGGTCAAATATATTAGATAATAATTTAGTTCCTAATCATAGAATATTAAGCAAGGAAGAAAAAGAAAAGGTAGCAAAAAAATATAATATTATGAAGGATGAAAATTGGCCTGAAATTTCAAGATTTGACCCTCCAGCAATAGCTATAGGTTTAAGACCAGGAGAAGTAACTGAAATTACAAGAAATAGTCCAACAGCATTAGAAACTAAGTATTGGAGATTGTGTAAATAATATATATATAGTATAATATGGTATTAAGTAAAAGACAGATAGATAAATTGAAAAATGAATTTGAAACTCAACAAAGTATTTGGGCTTCAGAATATGATAAATGGTATAAAGCAGTTGCGGAAGAAAAAATGAAGAATGATTATATAGTAGGTAGAGCAGGTGCTCAAAGTACAATAGCTTTTGATAGATTAGCTAATGCAGAAGCAGAATTAAGACTAATTGATTCACAATTACAAACACATATATCTAACGCTGAGGAAAATATAACTACAAAAAGTGATATACTTAAGAATAAAAGATATGTAAATTCTGATTCAATAAAAAAAAAGCAAGCATATATAGATAAAAATAAAAGTAGTGGTACTCGTCAAATAGATAAACTTGATGAGAAAAGTCGTGCTTATTTAACAACAACTTTTTATTCAATATCTTTAATTACTATGTCTTTTTTTATTTATAAACAATTAAACAATAATTAATAAAGTTTTTCTATTGATAGTTTATAAATAAATGTTTTCACATGGTCAAAAATTTATGAAAAAACGAAAAAGATTAAAAAATAAACATCTCCGAAAAAATATGGTATCTGTAGAACAACCTGAAATAGATAATATTTTTAAATCTACATATTCGAATAAAATAAAAGAAGGTTATGAGAATTTAGGAGATAAAGAACAAGCTCTTGAACAAAAAAAGATAGATTTAAAAACCAATGCTGATGCTGCTTTAAATGAATGGTCATCTGCTTATCAAAATGCAAGAACAGAGTTAGATACTAAAAGCAAAACAATGAACGATAAAAGAAATAAATTAGTAAAGGATGATTCAGATATGATATACTATATAGATGGAAATGGTGTTAAAAGAATGTTTACAACAGAAGCAAAGAATGCTCTTAATAATCCGGCTGTTAGACCCAAAAGTTGTCCTGATCCAGCAGTGAGCTCTCCTATACGTGTAACAGATACAGAATTAGGAGAATTTACAGCAGGTGAAAATATGGAGGTAGGATTTCCCTGTAAGATGGGATGTTATAATGTAACAAAAGATGGAGAAACAATATGGGTAGATGCAAAAGGAAAGGTACATGAATATAGTGATTTTGCTGCAAGTGTAAATTTTAATAGTGTACCGGGAGAAACAATACAAGGTAATTCAGTATGGTGGGATAATTTAATGAATCAATCAAATAAAGGTACAATTAATGCAAATGACCCTAATAACTGTGGGTCAGGAATTTCTAGTTCAAGTGCAACTGCATTATCACAAAAAAATGATAATTTAATAAGTAAAACAAGAGATATTATGAATGAAATAAAATCAATGAAAGATAAGAGAACAATTATTGAAAATAAGATAGGTTCAGAATATTCTGGATTTACAAATTTAAGAGAAGGATTTAAGGAAGGAGTTGATGGAGATGTTAAATGGGGTGGTTCATATGTAAAGGGTCAAGCAGAAGCAACTGATGAAACAATGAAATCTAAACTAATACATAAATTAGAAGAATTAAAATTAAAAAGAGATGAAATAAAGAAAGCAAGAGCGAATTTATCAACATATAACAGTCAGATAGAAGAACAAAAATTAAAAATTAACTCTGTAAAAATGCATCATTTAATTTGGATGATAATGGGTGGAACATTTCTTTTAACTGCAATTATTAATTCAAGATAATACTTTTTTATATATAATATATAAAATGGTTTTTAGCAAAATAATGAATAATATGAAAAATATTTTAGATGATTCAAAAAAACAAGAAAATAATAAAAAAATTATTGATAATTTAATAAATCAAGGGAAATTACATAAAAGAAATAAACAAATAAAAATTAAAAATTTTAATGAAAAAAAACATATAATGGAAAATAATACAAATATATTTAGTAGAGGTGATAAAAAAATTCATGATATGCATGAAAATACCATTAATGTTTTACAAAATTTGCAACAAGAATATAATAATGATTTGACAGCATGGGGAACAGGACATAAATCTTTTATGGATAATTATACAAGATTTATGGGTTTGATGAATGATTGTCATACACATTGTCAGTCAAAATATCCAGCAGGAGAGAGTAACCGAGATAATAAAATAAATGCTTGTAAAAATGGATGTTCTTTGGAACAACCAGAATTAATGCCATCCAAAGATGATGATACATATGTTGATAGTAATGGAAGTTTGCAACAATTAGATTGTAATATTTCAGGTACTAAATGTTTAGATGGTTATATCAAGGGTGTAGGAACGGATGTGGCAACGAATGAACAAATTAAAGGTTGTACAGCATGTGGTGGTGGTTCTGGAGGACCTGCAATTATTAGACAAAGTGGTTCAAGTCGAAGTAAAAATATAAAAAGTTGTGATGATATAGACGAAGCTTATAATAATAGAGGTGCAAATACAGTAAGTCTAAAAAGTATGTGTGCTGAAGGTAGAAGAAAAATGAAAGAATTAGATACAACAAAATTTGATTTTAAAACAAAATATTCAGATTTATCAACTTTAAATAATAAATTAGATACAACAGCAAAAACTTTTGAATCAGAATCAAATAGAATAGAAAAAATAAAAAAAAAAATAAGAAGTCAAATACACCAGATAAATGGATATGAAGGAATGAAAACAATGGAAGGAATGAAATCAATGGAAGATTTACTTTCTGAATATAGTAGTATTCAAGCAGAAATAAATGAATTAAGTGGGCGTAGAAATAATAATAAAACATCTGAGGCACAATTGGAAGATGTAGAATTAAAAATTAAAAGTGAAAGATTGCAATTATATATATGGTCAGGTTTAGCAATTTTAACAATGTTACTTGTAATTCAAAAAGTCAAACAATAATTTTTTATAGTTATGTATTATATATATAAATGTCAAATCCAAGTGAATCACAAGTATCAAATGCAGAAGCAGAAAAACATCAATATTACACAACAATATTAAGTAGAATTACTGCAATTGAGGGAGAAATTTATAAAAAAATAACAAAAGGTGGAGGAAGTGCAACGGAATATACAACTTCATTAGACCAATTAAAAAAAGCTCGTCAAGATACATTAAAAAGCTTAATGACGATATATGAAGATGAACAATCAGGATTAATTAGTAATGCACGAGTATTAACAGATCAGAAAACAAATTATGAATTATTAAAACATCAATTAAATGAATCAGAAAAGGAACTGGAAATTTTAAAAGATAATAAGTTAAATAAACAACGTTTAACAAAATTAGGAGAATGGGAGTATGATAGATATCGTTCGCATAGAAATATATTAAAAGTAGTTGTATATGGAACTTTAGCAATATTATTAATTTTAATGGCAATGACAAACATTCCTTTTTTCCCTTCAAGTGTAGGAGTATTTGCCATATTTTTAATAATATGTATAATAGTATACTCAGTTATAGGAAGAGTTTATGAGAATATTAAACGTAGAAATCATAATTGGAATAAATTTGATTATTCAAGATATATGAAAAATGAGCCAGAAAGAGATGGAAACGGTTCTTCAGGAAGAGGTTTATTTGATTTAGATACACAATGTGCTGCTAAAGGATTTATAAAAGAAGCTACAGCAGCAGCCGACGCAGCCACTAAAGACTCATTTTCAAATATGGTTATTCCCGAAACACTTTCAAGAACAATTCAACCTTCTAATAATAAAAACTATGAAAACTATTCAACATTATTTTAATGTATAATAATTATATATATAAATAATGACAAAAGTGCAAGATTTACAACAGGCGATAAATACAAAAAATAAAATAGATGGAAGGATTATAGAGTTGGAAGATGATATATGTCGAGAGAGTAATACTGACGCAGTTTGTAATAAAGAAAAAAGAAATAGATATGAGAATATTGCGAAAGAATCAATGAAATTAAAAAAAAGAGAGATAGAAATATTAGTATCAAGTTTAACAAATTCGATAAATCATGCATTATCGTCTTCGACATGGTTAGGAGAAATGGATTCTTTACATAAAATCCAGACAAAATACGAAAATAAATTAAATAAAGATGTAGTAACAGAAGCACGTAAAAGTGCTATATCAAATAGAATAACAAAGTTTTATGATAAAAAATATGAAGGTATAAAAGATGTATCATATTATTTAAATATTATATATTGGATATTTTTTACAGTTATATTAATGATAATATTTTGGAAGAAAAAGTTTAACGATGTTCGATATTGGCCAATGATAACAATGATGATTTTATTTCCATTAATATTTATGAAAAGTATAATATTTCAGTTACCAATAGTAAATAAACAAGTAAAAATTCCAAGTTTATTTGATTATATATTTGAAAATTTTGACCATTATAAAATAGATAATATTTATATAACAAGTATTATATTGATGTGTATTTTAATAGGTGTATATACGTTAGCAAGTAAATGGCCATTTAAAAATATGGTAGATTCGGTAGAATAAAAATAAATTTTATATAATTTAATATAAAATTTATGAAAATAAATTTAAAAAGATATGAACCTCCAAAACCCTTTTATAAGATGTCTATTGATGAATTATTAAATTATAATGAGAAATGTAAAAGATTAGATAAAATTTACTTTACAAGAAAAAGGGGTGGAAGGAAAAGAAAGACAAGAAATAGAAAAAATCGAAAAACTCGTAAAAGAAAGAAAAGAACAAGGAAGATTTCTCTCCAAATAAAAAAAATGGAAGTTGAAAAATAAGAGAGAAAACAAAAAAATATGTAGAAATATTAATTTGTATGAGAATGTTCATATAAATTAACAAAATGAGTTACCAATAAATATCATGCCAATTAACCCTAATGAGAAACCTAAATGATAATTGAATTGCATAGTTTTATAAATATCCAACCAGGCTTGTTTTTCTTTGAATGAGGATAAATGATTAATCATATAATCACTTTTGGGATGTAAAATATAAAAAAAGTAATTGATAGTAAAAGAAGTGGATAATATGAAACATATATTGGATAATTTATTCATTTTGAATAATTTATTATTATTAAGAATATAAAGTGATAAAATAGAAATAATAAACCCTAATCCAAATCCTTTAAAATATATATTTTTTCTTTCTTCGGTAATTTGGATATATTTTTGTTTTTGTTTTTGATTAAGTAATTGAAATAAGGGATTACTAAGAGTTTTTTTATTTACTCTAAAAGTCATAAAAATACTTGAAAATATGAAAGCTCCAGCAATAATGCATGAATTAGTACAAACCATTATAAATTATAGTAATAAAAATATTTTTTGAATATTATTATTAATCACTATCACTTTCTTCATCATCATCATCATAACTATAAATAATTTTCCAACCATACCAAGAACCCCCACCTCTCCCTCTTCTTTTACCACAGACCTTATCTAATTGGTCATATAATTCTGTAGATTTAGGTGGAGTTTCGTGAAATGTATTTTTATACCATTCACTAAAGTGGTCTCTAATTTCGGTTTTCTTAATTTTGTCATCATCACAACCTTTTTTGATGTTTTCCATAAAGAATTGTGTCCAAACATTTTGCTGTGCTTCATATTTTTTAGAAGCTTCTAATACCATAGGACAATCATTAACAATTCCACCTGTAGTATTAACTCTTTCAATTAATAAAGCTGTGAAAACTTTAACCCAATGAGGTAATCTATCTTTCATTTTCATATCTTTTACATAAATAGGCTTTTCTGGGTCACCTACTAATCCTTGTCTTTTTTTTAATTTATATTCCTCGGGATCTACAAATTCACTAACATAATCAACCTGTCTAATTCTTCTCCACGTGCCTTTATCTGTAGATTTAATTTTAAACAATCTATTAGTGCAACAAACAAGTTCAAATTGTGGATAAAATTTAATCATTTCTTTAGCATACATACCTCTACCTTCAATTTCATCACCACCAGTTAATTGTTTCATAATACCCTCATTTAATTCATCTCCCGCAGATGGTTCATCCATACTTACAAAACGTTTTCCTTTTAATTTAGTAATTTCTGGAGTAGGACCTCCAACGCCTTTTCTTTTTTGCGTAATTAACGCAATATTCATTTTATCCGCATAATCACCTAATGTTGCATTCATTAAATCAACCCAAATGGATTTACCATTACCACCACCACCTGTGTAAATAACAAATTTTTGATTTCTATTTTCTCCAATTAAAGTGGAAGCAGCATGGTCCCACATATATTGTCTTAGTTCTTTATTAGGAAATACTTTTTCCATAAAATCATCAATTTCACCTTTAATTTTGATATGTTCTTCGTTATTTTCATCAAATGGTTCATAATCATTATTGGTAGAGAAACTAACATAATCTTCAGGTTTCCCATCTCTAAAACATTTTTCATTAAAATCATAAACACCATTATCAAAACCAAGTAAATTTTTATTTTCATCCATTTTTTGTTGTAATTCATCATTATAAAAGTGTTCCATACATTCTCCCATAATAGCTTTTTTTTGATTATGCGATTTTAATCTTTGAGCAATTCTATTAAAAGCGGAAGCATTTTGTAGAAAATTTTCTCTTTCGCCAGCAGAATATTCTTCGTTTGTACTTTTATCTTTTTCTTGTTGAGCACTATGTTGAAATAGTCCTTCAACATCTTGGGATAATCTAATTCTTAACCCATATCCATTATCGCTAATTTTCCAACTATGCTTATGATATTGAAACCATTTTTTCTCTTTTAAACTAACACAAGCAAATTCTCCCATAAATAAATTTTTAGCTAATATTGCAATATCTGTGTCACTCCCACCTCCTGGTAGAGTTTTATAAACTAACTTTTCAATACATTTACCCAGAATTTCTTTATATTTTGATTGATTAATACTTTTAGCCCAATAATGTATAGAACGAAATGTTTTTCCTTCGTCATTCATTTCATTCCACTTTTTATGTAATTCAGGAATAGAATGCCATTCAAATTTATCAGATTTGGCTGAAAATTTTACCCAAGTCCAAAATAGATTAATACTATCGGTATTATGTAATGCCCAACCAACTTCCATCCATTCTTTAAATGGATTAAAATAATTACCATCTAATATCATTGTAATTTGATGTAAAGTTTTAATATGATAATCTTTTAAATTCAAAACAGAAAATGTTTCATCAATGATACCATTTAATTCATTCATATTTGAAGGATATTTTAAATTACCTATAAAATTATTAGATAAGGATAAGGCTAAATTTTTTGCGTAGTTCTTTTTTTTTTGTATCTTTACTTTTTTTTTGTTTTTTATATTTTCAGCTGTCTGGACATATTTTTGTTTTACAGATGCGGAATCTAAAATGTTTATATTATTTTTATTTTTTGCACTAATAATTGGTAACATTTGTTCAATATTATATGTAGATTTATCCTTTATTTCAAAATTATATTCATCGTTATCAATAGTAATATTAAAGATATATTTAATTTTATATGAGTCACATTTGGGTTTTCTAGAAGCATAAACTTGCCAATTATTCCTACCGCTTGATATGGATTCATCAAATATATCTTTAACATCATTAACACAACCAAGACCTTCTTCCGAGAAAATTTTCATATCGTTTTTTTCTTTATCCATTAAAATATTTCTCAATGTCATTTGAATATTATGCATCATATTAATACACCAAACCATATGAATACCATCTTTTGTTTCTTTACCTTTATTGCAAACAGGTCCCTTTTTTTGGGATATAAATACAGGAAATTCTATTTTTTCATTAAAATCAAATAATTCTTGAAGAGATTGGCAAAATAGTTCAAGAACGGCTATGATATCATCTTGATCATATTGTCTTTCAGTAATTTCTTCTGGAAATCTTAAATCTAAATCAATTAACAATGGACCACCATTTTCTTTATCTTGAGATTCTGTTAGATATTCATTATTTTTACTTTTATAAATATGTTTAAAATACAACTTCCAAAATAAATCCATATTTTCATCAGGAATATGATATTTTCCACCCCATATTTTTGTCCCGTCTTTATCTTCACCGCCTATTCTTGTATGAGTAATTGATTTGTTACTATTATCACTTGACTTAATTTGATGTAATTTTAAAAATTCAGAAAATGTTTTACATTTTAATTTACTCATTTTATAATTCTAATATATGAATATATTTTTTAAATCAATTTTAATTTATCAGTAATTTAATTACTTTTTAGATGTTAAACTTAAATATGCTGTAAAATTAAATAATATATGAGAATAATTTAAATATTTCTAAATAAATATAGTTATATGTCAGGTAAAGAACCAAAAAAAATAACAATGTCAAAAATAAATAAAAGAAGATTACAGAAAGATATAGTAGATATTATAAAAGAACCCTTAACAGATAATGGAATATATTATGCTCATGATGAAGAAAATATGTTAAAAGGATATGCTATTATTTTTGGACCTGATGATTGTATTTATAGATATGGTGGATATTGTTTTGAATTCACATTTCCTTATGATTATCCTTTTTCTCCTCCAAAATTAAAATACATTACCAATGATAATGTTACACGATTTCATCCTAATTTATATAGAAGTGGTAAAGTTTGTATAAGCATTCTTAATACATGGAAAGGCGAACAATGGACTTCTTGTCAAAGTATTAAATCTGTTTTACTAATGTTAGTTACTTTATTACATAATAAATCTTTACTCAATGAACCAGGAATTAAAGAAACACACAGCTCTTTTAAAGCATATCACAATATTATTACTTATAAAAATTTAGAAATTGCTATTTTAAGAAATTTAAAAAAAGAAAAACTACATCTAATGGGCAAATGTAGTGTCTTTTATCAAATCTATATTAATCATATCAAAAAAAATAAAGATAATATTTTAAATTATATACAAAAATTAAAAGAAAAGAATAAAGAAAAAAAAGAAATAACCGCAAGAATTTATAATATGTCTTGTGTTATTGATTATACAAATTTATATATAAAATTTCAAAAAATATTTACTGAAATTTAATTAATTAATAAAATTGAAATAAATATATATTGTTTTATATTATATAAAACATGCATTTCTGTCCAAAATGTGGTAATATGTATTATTTAAAATTATTAAAAGAAGATACTGATAAATTAATTTATTATTGCAGAAATTGTGGTAATGAAGATACATCTTTAGTTCAAAATTTAAATAACTTATATGTCAGCAAGACAGAAGTTAAAACAAAAATGAATTATAAAAATGTGATAAATAAATATACAAAATTGGACCCTACTCTTCCAAGAATTCATAATATAGATTGTCCAAATGTTGAATGTCCAAGTAATTCAAACAAATCAAATATTGAAGAAGAAGGTGAATCTAAAGGAGGAGAATCAAAAAAAAATATAGATAAAGAAATATTATATATACGTTATGATGATAAAAATATGAAATTTGTATATTTATGTGCAAATTGTGATACTATATGGAATACTGAATCTAAATAATAAAATTGAAAACAATATAATAAAATTTTTATTATATTAATATAAATGAGTTCTCAAGGTTTAGAAGAATTTGATGTTGAAAAACAATTAAAAAAAGATGAAGAACCTATTGTATTATCCGAAAAAGAAGATTTAGACAATGATTTTGATAATGATACTGAAGATAATGTTGAAGATGATTTTGATAATGATACTGAAGATAATGTTGAAGATGATAATGATGATGTAGAATCTAACTCTCCAGAATCTAAAGATGCAGACCCACCCCAAATATCTATCAAAACTGATAATTTCATTAACAATGATGAATTAGATGCTATTTCAAGTGATGAAACCGATAGTGACGACGAATATGAAGAAAATATGAATAAATTGGAACAAGATATAAATAAAGATATGATATTTTCATATCACCCTGAAACAAAACAAATTAATTTTAAAGAATTAATTACTTTGTCAAAGGTTGCAAGAAATAAACAAGGACATATTATAGACCCATTACATACCACTATTCCATTTCTTACACGTTTTGAAAAAGCAAAAATATTAGGACTACGAGCAAAACAAATCAATCATGGTTCAAAACCCTTTGTTGAAATAAATAGAAATATAATTGATGGTCATACAATCGCTCTTATGGAATTAGTTCAAAATAAAATACCTTTTATTATCAGACGACCTTTACCTAACGGAGGAAGCGAATATTGGAAAATTTCAGATTTAAAACACTTAGAATAATAATTAAAAAAAAATTAAATTTTAAATTTTTTTTAACGATTTAATCTTAATGTAGATAAACGTTTAAATGTTTCATTTCTTGTCATTTGGTCTGCTGTATTTATATAAATATTATTATTTGAACCACCATCTGATAAGACATTAGGACGGCTTTTTTTAACAGCAGAACAATCTCCACCAATTAAATTACCAAATTGGTCTCTTTGTCCCACTGTTCGTAGTAATAAAGGTCTATATAATTTCAAATTTGTAGCTGTTGTATTAAATCTACCATAAGGAAACTTATTGTTTTTACATATAAATATTTCGTCTGTTACAAAACCATTTATATTAAATGAAGGAACTGTTCCAGCATCACTTAACTGTGTTATTAAACCGTCACTTAATAATAAATCCGCCAATCCAATCCATCTACATACACCTGATATTTTATATTTATACTTGTCAAATATTCTTATTGAGTTATCAATAAATGTATATATTACTTCCCCATCGACTATATTATAATTTAAATTTGGATGAGATGTATCATTTACTAATGTTATTATCTCAGCAGTAGTTGTGTTTTCTCTCACGACATTCCAAATAATTTCTATTTTTTTTCCTATTTCCCCCCCATTGGCTACTGTTTTATTAAAATTTACATCATCTTGAAGAAATTCAAATCCCTTCCATTTTAATTCAAATGATGTATTATCACTATTAAGTTTTGTTGTAAAATCAGTATATCCCTCTTCATTTATAGGTATTATATATTCTATGTTCGGAATATTAACCAATAATACTTTAAAATCTGTTGGTCCTATTATTCCATTATTCATACTTTTGTTTTGTCCTCCAGTGCCATTTATACCATCATCCCAAAATTTAATTTGTATATCATATAAATTATTCCATATTTTTCTATCTGTAGATGTTTCTAATCCATTATTTCTACTTAGTTTTTGATTTAAAGGAATATTCATACTAAACCTTTTATCAGGCTCATCCGGATTTGGTACACTTACACCACCATTATTGTTTGCTGGTAGCGATCTATCACCGATAAGAGTTGTTCTGCTTATTCCAAAAGGATTATATTCGGTTTCATTACATTTAAGTTCAATTATAGCATTTTCCACATTAGTTGTATTTATCGGACCTAATTTTGTTGTTATAAAATTCTCACCTAATATATCTATAATAATATTAGATGTAGCTAATACATTATTTTCAGTTGCTGCTGACATAGCAAAACTATTTTCATTACTATTTAGTAAAATATATTTTATTTTTAACTTATTTTCATCTGTAAAATTAACACTGATATTTGAAATTGATAATATTTGAGATATTGTAGTTTGATAATTATATTCTATCGGTATATTCTTTTCCGTAATATTATTGAAAAAATAACTATTAATTGGTTTATATAATCTCCAATAATCTGGAATTAAATTATTTTTTAAATTTAATGTAAATGGTCTTAAAAAAATTATATTTTCATTATTTAAAGATTTTAATTGGACACTATTAATGTTAATATCAAACATGTTCTCAGACTCAAAAAATATAAATAATTCATCAGCCAAATTTCCATTTATATCGTAATTCAAAACTAAAGTATTATTTTCATATAAGTCTATATTTAAAGTATTTTTTGGATCTTGCAGAATTTTCGCTTGGTACGGGTCGGGGATGGGCACTGACCCCGTAACATTAGTTCTTGCGTAACGTGCAGCATATGAATATGTTAAGCCTTCATCTTGAATTAATAATGGTGCATAACTATGGTTTATATCACGATACGAATTTGCATTAAAAATATATGGTAATTTAGTATTTATATATCTAAATGGTTCATAACCAAGTGGTGTAGAAGATATATCAATATATTGATCGGTAGTGGAGCCAATACTAAATATTTTTTCTTGATACGGATTTTCATCTAAACTGGTATCAGCTTCATACTCTGTAATCTCTTCTCCAATTTTTGCTCGCGATTGAATTTGAAATACATTACAACTTAAATCATAATATTCTATATTTTTTGTATTAGTCAATAATGTACTTGTTATGTTAGGAGTTGTTGTATGTTTAGATAATCCAGACGCAACATCAAATAAAATTATATTTTTTTTTGTTATATCATTATTACTATCAATATCACTCGATGTCCATTCTAATTCTATATCCTCTGTATCTCTTTTCGCATTTAAACTTGATTTTCCTGATGGCGTAGCAGTACCACTCATCCCATCATGTCTAAAAAATGTAACTTTTGAGCTACTATTTTTTCCAAATGTATATTTTATTTTATAAGATTCACCACTTATTGGAGGAACTAATAATTTATAATATACTTTAAAATGATTATCTACAATATCAGTTAAGGTTCTTTGAGTATCGTCTGTAAAATATTGAGAAACATTGGTATTAAAATCCTTCAACAAGTTAATTGTATTACTATTACTAACACTACCATAATATGGTTTTAAATTATTTCTTGGTAAATCTATTGTGTTTGGAAATCTTGCATATCCTCCACCACTGCATTCATTACCATTCAAATCTAAATAATTATCAACAAATCTATAATTAAATTTACCATTTTTACCATATATTCTAACCTTTGTTTTTCTTGGACTATTTAAACTACACCACAATATATTATTTAAATTATAAGTAGGAGTTTGAGTTGAATCTGTTCTTTCTCTGCCATTATCAGAATCTTTATTTTTAAGAGTGGTATTATTATTCCATCCATGAGTACCCATACGACTCTGAAATTTACCTGATCCAAAATTATCTCCATAATAACCTATGTGATTGTCAGGATTAGAAAATCCCATTTGACTGTAATATCCACCAATTATTTTTGTTACTGATACTCTATTAATAGTTTCTTGATCACCTGTTCCAATCCATTTTTGTAAAACTTTATTGGTAGTTCCATTATAAACTAAATCATTATATATTCCATCTGTATCCATTAATCGGTCATTATTTGTCCAATCTCGTATTGTCATAATGGGGTTTGTTCCTGTGTTATACGTACCATTTGTTAGCCCAGCAGTTCCTTCTGAAAGTACGGTTTTAGTC